>Ga0075012_10000400_pt1 | contig 46974 bp, 43 predicted proteins | sample All_14_2_FD_71474 | JGI IMG/M metagenome (GOLD analysis project Ga0075012, IMG submission 71474) | Freshwater microbial communities in response to fracking from Pennsylvania, USA - Allegheny Zone_MetaG_DW_15 | ecosystem: Environmental > Aquatic > Deep subsurface > Groundwater > Drilled...
CCATTGGTAATACTACTGGCATAACACAAACAACAACAAACACAAACAAATAAAAAGCAACTACAATGAAAAACTTCTTCAAATCAATCGCAATCGCAGCTGTAGCAACTTTCGGTTTCACAACTGCTTCTCACGCTCAGGCTACTGCTACTGCTTCTGCTTCTGCTAACATCATCACTCCTATCTCTATCGTTAAGACGGTAGATATGAACTTCGGTAACGTAGCCGTTTCTGCTACCATCGCAGGTACTGCTATATTGGACCCTGCCGGTACCCGTACCACTGGCGGCGCTGGTGGTGTAACCCTTCCTGCTACTACTGGTACTGTTTCTGCTGCCAGCTTCACAGTTTCCGGTCAGGCTTCTTACACTTACGCTATTACATTGCCTACTTCATGCACTATCTCTGACGGTGCTTCACATAACATGACTGTTGACAACTTCACTTCTGTACCATCAGCTACCGGCACACTGAGCGCCTCAGGTACTGAAACTCTGAATGTAGGTGCTACCCTGAACGTAGCTGCTGCACAGGCAAGCGGTCTTTACACAAATGCAACTGGTGTTCCTGTAACAGTGAACTACAACTAATCAGTAAAAAGTCGGTTTACCTGACACTGTAAATGAAATATAACTGAGCGCCTCCTGACGGGGGCGCTTTTGTGGTGGAATGGGTGTTAGGTATGAACGCTAAGTGCTGATCCGGAGGAAGTATGCCGGGCATTGATAAAATGGTTTCCGGTTACTGATGTATGGTTCTTTATTTATCCCGGTACAGTTCCAGGCATATATCATCCATATATAACGGCTGCCTGCCTATGTTCCACACATCCAGCCTTATCTGATCTCCTTTTTGCATGTCATCAGGTATTTTTATGAAGCAGTATACATAGCCCCATGTGCCTGTTTCCATATGATCCAGCGTATACTCCTGAGGTGGAAGGTGCTTATCTGCCAGCCCTATCTTGTTGTCTATTTTCAGACCATACCAGTATGCCGATTTCCCATCTCTGAGAATGTCCATTGTCAGTAAGTGTTTAAAATACTGATATGCCTGCGGACACATAAACCTGCCACTGCATTTAAGCCACATGGCACCTTTAAACTTCTTTTCATCATAATCCACTATCAGCTTACCGGGATGATACTCTTCATCTGCAGCCATATGATATACAAAGCCGGTATGCCCTGTACTGTCGGGTTCAAAGTGAGGGGATGCCGCATCATCATAGTTGTTACAGGCAAGTATAGCGACCTTCTCTATCCTGTCACTTTTGGGTTGTACCTGCTGAATGTCCCATGTTACTATATCGCTGTAGGTGGCATGCAGCCTGAAGAGCATATTCATATTATATACTGCATTGGCCTCTTCACTTGTTAATAGTCCTCTGGCCCGCTGCAGACTGTAGGAAATATTGAGCGAGATGAAGAAAAAGAATAATGACAGCACCAGAGAACGAACGGCAATGCTACGCTCAGACAGAAAGCGGATAAATGCTGCCAGAGGTATGGCCAGCAGAGGGTAGAGGTGTATCATAGGGCGTGACCCCAGTCCGTTAATGTAGTTATATACATGCCAGCTGTAAATGATATAGATATATACAGGCACGAGTGTGAGCATAAGCCAGAATACAGGTCTTACGCGTCGGTAAAAAACAATACCTATGAGCGAAAAAATCATGACCGGGGAGTAAATGAGCCAGCCATTGCCAAAGGAGAATAAACCTTCCAGTATTCTGGGGTGTGTCCAGTGAAAAGATTCATTGCCGTAGCTATAATAGAGAAATGAGCCCGATAGCATTTTCCAGTACAGCAGCTGCGGCAGCACCGGAATCAGGAACATGATACCAGCCAGTAGTATACCCGGGATGTGCGCTTTCATAAATGCCAGCTTTTCCCGGAAACTGTTTCTGTCATATACGTTATACAGCAGGGGTATGAGTATGGCTATAATATCTGTGGGGCGTATTACTGTAATGAGGCCCAGGCACATACCTGTAACCGCAAATACAGCCCATGACGGACGCTCATGTATGCGTATGGTAAGCCACAGCAGCAGCCCGTACAGGAAAAACAGGGGTATATGCGCCATCCCTGCCTGATGTAGTGTAAACCAGAAGAAGTTGGTACCCACAAGCAGCACAAGCAATGTTCTTACGGCAGTATCCTTATCGGTAAACCGGATGAGCACATGGTATAATACCAGTAACCCCATAAGGGCATAGAAAAGAGAGGAGACCTTTACCATATTACGGTAACTGGTACTGTACCCATTGGCTTCGCCACCGGTGAGCTTTTCATAGGCATGTGCTATAGCAAAGAATGGCAGCTCCATAGCTGCCACGCCATAGGTGTACTTATTGATAAGGTATCCTTTGGGTGTCCATACATTTTCTTTCCTTATACTCTTCAGATAGTTTCTGATGCTGTTGTCAAAATGCTTGTCTTCCGGCAGCCAGTCAAGGGCTTTGTGGGTGTGGTATATAAATGTAGTGGGCAGATACATGTAGTATCCCATGCCGTCACCATAAAAGTTGAATGAGTCCTTTCCGTCAGAAACAAAGAACCATGTGCAGATAAAAATGGACAGGATTGTCAGGATTCTGGTGGTTGTATTCATAAGACCGTGGGCTTTTGATATATGACCCTGTGCATGCTGCTGCTAAAGTACAGATAATAGTGTAGATAAAAGTTTGTCCGCTTTGCGGAAAAACCTTCCGTGTTGTGGATTGGCATTGACATTATTCACTTTGCAAGTGATTGATAATCAATTGATTTCAATTGTGGCACGTGCCTGGTAATAGTACTGGCATAACACAAACAAAACAACACAAACAAAAACAATAAAACACAGATAGAAAATGAAAAACATCATCAAATCTTTCGCAATCGCTGCTGTAGTAACTTTCGGTTTCGCAACTGTATCTCACGCTCAGGCTACTGCTACCGCTACTGCCTCTGCTACTATCATTACTCCCATCACCATTGTTAAGACAGTGGACCTGAATTTTGGTAATGTAGCTGTTTCTGCTACCATCGCAGGTACTGCTATACTGGACCCTGCCGGTACACGTACCACAGGCGGTGCAGGCGGTGTAACCCTCCCTGCTACTACAGGTACTGTGTCTGCTGCAAGCTTCACAGTTTCAGGTCAGGCTTCGTACACTTACGCTATTACACTGCCTGCATCATGCACAATAGCTGACGGTGCATCACACAGCATGACCGTTGACAACTTCACCAGTTCACCATCATCTACCGGCACGCTGAGCGCTTCAGGTACTGAAACCCTGAACGTGGGTGCTACCCTGAACGTAGCTGCTGCACAGGCAAGTGGTCTGTACACAAATGCAACCGGTGTTCCTGTAACAGTGAACTATAATTAATCAGTAGACAGTATGGATAATATAGACTGTTATAAATAACAAGGAGTAGGGGGCCAGGGGTTACAGACGGGATATCTGTAGTGCGGTGTGGAACTTGAAAGGTGAAAGATGATGGATAAGACGTAGAAAGAAAAACAGATTAAGATATATTACCCCCGAAACGAGTACCTGCGGAGCGCTTCAATTGAGGCGCTTCGCTCTTTTTTTGCAGCTACCGGATAGTACTGGTAAAAGGCATATGAGCATTGTTTTTTTGATAATCGTAGAAAGTACTATGTGCATTGCCCGGTATTGCAGTGGTATTAACTAAAGTTAGCGTGCAAATGCGCTTATAAAACCATTGTATTTTTTTGTGTTATGGGTTTGTGTGCATTATCTGCATGTTCCCGGCAATATGCAGATAATTGTTAATTTTTCCTGAAGGGCGCTAAAACGGCCTATAAAAATATGGTTGCCTTACTTTTGCACCTCAATTTCCCCAGTCCATGCGTACCTTATTCGCTATTCTGTTCTTTTTTTCGCTTGTTATCACCGCTGCAGCTCAGCAGAAGGTGTCACTGAGTGGCTATATGCGTGATGCTGCTACCGGAGAGTCTCTGATAGCAGGCACTGTATATGTAAAAGGTGCCGATCAGGGCGCTACAACCAATACCTATGGTTTTTATTCGCTCACTGTGCCGGCAGGTAAGTATACCGTTATATATTCCTATGTAGGCTATACTACGCTTACTATGGAGATGGACCTCTCTGCCAATAAGACGTATAATGCTGACCTTTCCAGCGGTACTACAATGAAAGAGGTAACCGTGACTACTGGTCGTAAAGATGAGAATGTAAGCAAGGCGGAAATGGGTACGGTAAGTCTCTCCATTGCGCGTATCAAACAGATGCCGGTACTCTTTGGTGAGGTAGATATCTTAAAGACATTACAGCTGCTGCCAGGGGTACAGTCGGCAGGGGAGGGTAACTCAGGCTTTTATGTGCGTGGCGGTGGTCCCGACCAGAATCTGGTACTGCTGGATGATGCAGTGGTATATAATACCGGCCACCTTTTCGGTTTCTTCTCCGTATTTAACGGAGATGCCATAAAAGATGTAACACTGATAAAGGGCGCTGCACCTGCCAACTATGGAGGCAGGCTATCATCGGTGGTGGATGTATCCATGAAAGAGGGGAATCTGAAAGAGTACCATGCCGAGGGTGGTATAGGGTTGATAGCATCCAGGCTCACATTTGAGGGACCTATCAAAAAAGAAAGGGGCTCATTTATGGTATCGGCACGCCGTACCTATGCCGATGTGATAGCGCGGCCATTTACCAAAGCACTGGAAAATACGGGCTACTACTTTTATGATGCCAATCTGAAAGCAAACTATAAGCTGGGCGATCATGACCGTCTGTATCTGAGTGGCTATACAGGGGTAGATAAGTTTAAGTTTGCCAACTCCCGTGGCAGCTTCAGGGCCGATATCCCGTGGGGTAATAATACTGCAACCCTGAGGTGGAATCACCAGTTTAATACCCGCCTGTTTGCCAATACCACACTGGTGTACAATGATTACGACTTTGCGTCCAACTTTAATCAGAGCACCTTTGCTGTAAGGCTGTCATCGGGCATCAAGGACTATAATGCCAAAACTGACTTTGATTACTATACTTCATTCAACCATCATATAAAGGCAGGGCTGGCCTATACCTATCATACGTTCATACCTAATCAGGTATCGGGCAAGGTAGATACTATAGTGCTGGAGCCGGATAATGCCTATACCAAGTATGCACACGAAGGCGGCGCATATATACTGGACGATTTTGACCCTACCGACTGGTTGAAAGTTAATGTAGGACTACGTTACTCTGTGTTTGGGCAGATAGGACCATATACCCGCCAGTCATTTGATGCGGCAGGAAATATTACCGACTCGCAGACCTATAGAAAGGGTGAACTGGTGAAAACATATGGTGGATGGGAGCCTCGTATCAATCTGCGTTTTGCACTCAATGATGCTTCATCAATAAAGGCTTCATTTGCACAGACATATCAGTACATACACCTGGTTACCAATAATGGCTCCACACTGCCTACCGATGTGTGGGCACCCAGCACATACCGGGTAAGACCACAGATGGCACGGCAGTACTCGGCAGGTTACTTCCGCAATTTCCTGGACAATAAGCTGGAGACATCGGTAGAGCTCTATTACAAGCAGATGGAAAATCAGTTGCAGTACCGTGAGGGCTATACGCCCAATACACTGCGCGACCCTGAGCTGGAGTATGTGTTTGGTAAGGGCGAAAGCTATGGTGCGGAGTTCTTCATTAATAAGACACAGGGCAGATTCACCGGCTGGATAGGCTATACACTGGCATGGACCAACCAGATATTTGCTCAGCTGAACAATGGTGAGCGTTTCCCGCTCAAGTATGACCGCAGGCACAATATATCTGTTACCAGCAGCTATAACGTCAATAAGAAATGGACGGTATCAGCAGTATTTGTATTCGGTTCCGGCAATGCTATTACACTGCCTACCGGTTACTATTTTGTAGATGATGAGCTGGTGCAGCTATACAGTAAGATAAATGCCTATCGTGTGCCATCCTATCACCGTCTGGACCTGTCGGCTACTTATACGCCACAGCACAGCAAGCCACGTCGCTGGCAGGGAAGCTGGGCATTCTCAGTATATAATGCCTATAACAGAAAGAATCCTTACTTCCTGTACGTGGACAACTCAGGCAGTGTAACACAGGGTATAGATGTGAAGGTATATCAGGTATACATTCTCCCTATTATCCCGGCTGTTACCTATAACTTTAAATTCTAACGGATTGCCTTATGGCAACCCGGCTATATGGATAAAGGCTGAACTACTGTTCAGCCTTTATATATTTCTCTGGTCGTGCGGTAAATGCTGTTTTGCAGCCCTCACTACAGAAGTGTATAGTGCTTCCCATATATTCGGCAGACTCCGTCCACTCTGCGTCATAGTCCATTTCGCATACCGGGTCCATTTTTCCGGCCAGTATAGCGGCTTTCTTATCGGCAGCAGATAACTCAGGTGCAGCCGCAGTTTCCTGCATTTCCGGTTGCGCTGTAGTCTGTTCGGTTCCTGCCTCACTATTGCCACATGATGTGAGTAAAGCTATCGCAGCTATTATCAGTAAGTTCCTGTTCATGTCTGTTGATGTTTTATTGAGTGTAAAAATACGTGATGCTGTATTATCAGGGTTGATAGATGCAAATGACCTGTTTTTCTGCCTCGGTGCCATTGTGGTCTATCTCTGTACGCAAGGTTACTTTCATTACTACTGTGCTGCTGCCTTGTGGCACAAATATCTGCAATACAGTGAATGAGTCGCTGTGCACATGCTCAGCATAGTCAAACAATACCTGATTAGTAGCAGTATCTACAACACTTAGTTCATAGCCATGCATAATGTTGTTGTAAGTCATATGGCAGTTGATATTCATTGTATCGCCTTTATGAAAAGTGCGTCCGTCTTCGGGCGATATGATATCTATTCCAATCTGTGCATTAGTAGAAGGTTCGGTTTGTTTTTTGCTGCATGCCATCAGTGAAACAGATGCGGCAAGCAGGAGTGTTATCTTGTTTTTCAATGTCTGTGTGTTTTAAAAGAGAAAGAAGAGCCCGGTTTCTGTTTTATAGTTGGGCGTGAGTGTACCGTCAGCATAGCTGTAATGAACGGGCAGCAGCAGTGATGCCCGTAATCCTATCCGCTTGCGGGTGGCCTGTACTCCCGCGGTGGCATAGAGTATGTTGCCCCCGCTGGCATCATTGATATACTGTTTCTGATAATCGAAAAAATCGGTCATGGCATACTCATACCTGCTACCTGCCTGGGGGGTAATACGTATGCCTGCTACCTGCCATGAGTGGAATACAGATACACCGGCACTAAGCCTGCTGCCATAGCGGTATGCATCGGGCGATGTAGTGGTGATGAGTGCTGATGCATCTGTATTGATACCGGAATTGCCCTTTTGCAGGGTATAGTTTGCATTGAGCATCATGTCCCATGAGCCGGTACCGGTAGAAAGGGATTGTGACTGGCTGGTGCCGGATTCGCTGAGCGGTGTATAATGGCCCGTGGGTAGTTTTACACCCCCTCCACCGAAAAAGGTATGCCGGTAAGTCCCCTCACTCGTTTGTATGAAGATGCGGTTCAGCAGCAGGGTCATGTCCCCTATACCGCTGCGTTTGAGGTTGGTGCCATTATCGCCGGTGCGGGTATTATGCTGCCAGGGAACAAAAGCAAATATCTGATAGCGGCCTATGCTGTGCCGGCCCCAGAGTTGCAGGGTATTGTATGTGTCGGTAGTGCTTTCTGCCGGACGGCCTTTGTAGGGCGATGCGAATAGCCCGGTGAGGTGGTTATGATTGTACTGCACTCCTGCGAAACTTCTTGTGAATGCAGGTAATAGCCCTATATACTGGCTACCGCCACCGCCACCACACATATCGCATGCGTGTGCGTAATTGCCCGCTGCCAGCAAGGCAGTGGCAATGATGAATTGCTTCATAATTGTAAGTACTGAATAAGTGAGAAAATAAACAGCACAGGCATCATGCCTGTATGCTGCTGTTATTTGTTGTAACTCACTTAGCAGGAAGGTGGGTGAAATATACTGTCAGGTATATGCAGTGGATGAAAATGATGGTTGTGTGGGCGTATACGTGCGGTATATGCTGCATACCTTACAGGTACTTCTATAGCTGTAGGAATTGTGTACAGAACTACCTCGCCGGTATTCCACTTGGAAGGTAATGTGGTTTTGCCTGTTTCGCCATGGTCAGCTTTCTTCAGTTGTTTATTAAGGTAGCATTTACCGCAGCATTTTTTTTCGGGCTGAGCACGGTTTTCACACAGGTTCTGTGCTATGTAGTCTTTATTGTATTCGTACCATACTACTATTCCCAGCTTCAGGAAACACTGGTAAGAGAGGCTCAGCAAAAGCAGTATGGCAATAAATACCCGCGGCACAGATGCAAAGTTAGCACCGCATGGGTAGCCAGCCAAAGGAAATATTTTAACAGTTGGGAAATGCTGGCATGGTTATTTTTGCATAAACAACACACATATATGAGAACAAGGATTATTTTACTACTTATCATGCTGCTTTCGCTTACTACTGTCTCCACACAGGTACAGGCAGGATTTCTTGTGAGAAAGCATGCAGCAACAGCTGCAACCGACAGCATTGCAACCAGCACTGAAGCAACTCATACCCGCAACAGTGAATGGAAGGAAAACAGCAGACAGGCGCTGCACATGGTTAAGAGCTATGTGAAGGCCAGACATGATGGTAATAATGGCAAAGGGCATCGCGATGATTCCGGATGGGAAGGGATTGTAGCACTTGTCTGTGGTATTCTGGGGTTCTTTACAGGCTGGTTGTGTATTCCTGCAATCGTATTTGGTGCGCTGGGCTTGCATAAGCGACATGGTGGTATGGCAAAGGCAGGCCTTATACTGGGTATTATAGTCGCAGCACTGATAGTGCTATGGCTTCTGTTCATTGGCGTAATGTTCGGAATATTATTCTTTTAGGTAAACTGATGTTATATATCTAGCACTCCATTCTGGTTTGCAGGAACGCCGCTAAGGCTTTTTATACATTATTACTTTCATTCCCTGGCTTCTTTTTTCTTGAGTATATACCCGGTGCAGGATTTATGCTGCACCGGTTTTTTTATATTTGTGCCAGGTAATAATATTGCCTTTTACCTTATGAAAAAACTGCTCATTATACCCATGCTGGCTTTGTCCATTTACAACAGCCATGCCGCAATATTGGTGCATACATCTCAGGCAGGCTTGCATGCTGCTGCTTACACCACATACAAAGGAGATATACTGAAGATAGGTGCAATGTCTGCTGCACCGTCAGACAACCAGGTGCAACAGGCCGAAGAAGAAGAGACAAAACAGCCTGCCAAACGCAGGCGCAAAGGCGGATGGCCCGGAGTAATATCGCTTATAACCGGAATTTTGTCTCTTGTATTATGGCCGGCGCTGATTCCTGCCATTGTTTTTGGGGTTATTGGTATAAAGCCGGACAGAAAGCATCGTAATCGTGCTGAAACTGGTCTGATATTTGCAGGTATTGCCGTGGTACTGGCAATTGTATTTCTGGTAATAGGTGCTTTTCCTGTTTTGGCTTTCTGATCACCGCCGGAATGGAAGTACAATAAATAATGCTGTAATCATTTATATGATAATGTGAGATATACAAGATATCTGTACGTATTATATTGTTTTTTCTTATTATTTTAGGTGGCTGAAATGTATTGATATGAAAAAGTCTTCCTGCATACTATTGTTTGCTTTTCTGTTCTCCATGATGTATGGCGATAGTTATGGGGCATTTTATGTGAAGCGCAAAACAGCAACAGCACATGAAACAACAGCTACCATACCTGCTGAGCAGCAAAAAAAGGAAAGCAGCATTGTACGGTTGCAGGAGCAGGTAGCGGCAATAACCTCTTTTCTATCCCCGGAGGGTTGTCTGCATCCGGAAAGAAGGCATCGCGTTAGTGCCAGCGGATGGGAGGGCACTGCTGCTATGTGGTGTGGTATAGGCGGGCTGATATACTTTCCTCCGGCACTTATATGTGCACTCATCTTTGGTGGGCTGGGCATGGGGCCTGGACACAGGCACCGCCGCCGGGCTGTGGCCGGGGTGGTGCTGGGAATAGTAGGGATATTCTTTTGGTCTATCATTATACTGATAGCCAGCGGCGCTATATAGCGGTTACAGAACTATCTGCTGCAGCAGGTCACTTTTCTCAGGATAATCGGTATTGTAATGTAGCCCGCGGCTTTCTCTGCGGAAGTGTGCGCTTTTTATTACCAGATAGCCAATCGTAATCAGGTTGCGCAGCTCGCAAAGCTGCGGAGAAAGGGTAGTGGATTTGTACAAATCTTCTGTTTCCCGGTGCAGCAGATCTACCCTGCTCATAGCCCGGTGCAGGCGCACATCATTGCGTACAATACCTACATAGTCGCTCATTACCTGCTGGGTTTCCTTCAGACTCTGGGTAATTAATATCATTTCCTTAGGATCGCTGGTACCCGATGCGTTCCAGTCCGGTACATCTTCATTAAACGTGGTGTTTTCTATAATTGCTGCCATATCTGTAGCACAGCGGTGTGCAAAAACGATAGCTTCCAGCAGTGAATTGGATGCAAGACGGTTAGCACCATGCAGGCCTGTACTGCTACATTCGCCACAGGCATACAGATGTCTTATAGATGAGCGGCCATACTCATCTACCTTGATGCCGCCACAGCAGTAGTGGGCTGCCGGGGCTACGGGTATCATATGGCGTGCCACATCTATACCACTGCTCATGCAGCGTGCATATATATTGGGGAAGTGGCTGCGAAACTGCTCCATATTCATATGGCGGCAGTCCAGATACACATGTTCTGTACCTGTGCGTTTCATTTCATTATCTATGGCCCGGGCCACCACATCGCGGGGAGCAAGGTCGCCACGGCTGTCGTACCGCTGCATGAATGCTTCCCCCTCCTTATTGCGCAGTATACCGCCATCGCCCCGCACAGCTTCTGTAACAAGGAATGAAGGACTCACCCCCGGCTCATACAAGGCAGTAGGGTGAAACTGAATAAACTCCATATTTTCTATGCGCCCTTTGGCACGGTACACCATTGCTATACCATCGCCGGTAGCTATACGTGGGTTGGTAGTAGTGCGGTATGCCTGTCCCGCCCCGCCCGATGCCATAAGGGTGCAGCGCGACAGTATCTTCTCTACATTATTATTCTGCAGGTTGAGCGCATAAACGCCATAGCAGGTAATATCGGGAGTTGACTTTGTAACAAGGTAACCAAGGTGGTGCTGGGTGATAATGTCCAGTACAAACCAGTGATTGTGAATGTGAATGTTGGGGTATTTCTGTGCTTCCTCTACCAGTGCACGCTCTATTTCAAAACCGGTAATGTCTTTGTGATGCAGGATGCGGTATTCTGAGTGGCCACCTTCCTTGCCCCGCTTATAGTCGCCCTGTATATCCTTATCAAACCGGGTACCCCATTCTATTATTTCATTTACGCGCTCAGGGCCTTCGGTCACTACCACATTTACAATATGCTCATTGCATAGTCCATCGCCAGCCACCAGCGTATCTTCTATATGCTTGCGAAAACTATCGCGCACGGCATCATTTACCACTGCTATTCCACCCTGTGCATACTTGGTGTTGGTTTCGTCTGTATTGGCCTTGGTGAGTATGGTAATACTCTTGTCGGGAAAGCGTTTTGCTGTTTTTACGGCAAATGCAAGCCCCGCAATACCGGAGCCTATTACAAGGAAGTCTGTTTTAAGCACGTTGTCCTGTTATTGGGTTATCAGTGAGCTATCGGATATATGCCAGGTGTTTCGTCATACAGGTAGCGGTACATTTCAAATTCAGCATTTGAGAGGGTTTTGTTGCGGCGGGCATATACCCGTTCAGCAGTGGCCATCGCCTTCTCAAAGTTGTAGGTAACAAAGCCGTCACTGCCACCCCATGAGAAAGATGGGATGAACTTATCGGGAAAACCGCCACCATATATATTGCAGGAGACACCCACTACTGTGCCGGTATTGAACATGGTGTTGATGCCACATTTAGAGTGGTCGCCCATCATGAGCCCGCAGAATATAAGGCCGGTAGATACATCCTTACCTGAAGCCTCGTGACGTATTTTCACAATGTCATAGTTGTTCTTGAGGTTAGAGCAGTTGGTGTCTGCACCCAGGTTGCACCATTCGCCTATTACCGCATTGCCCAGATAGCCATCATGAGATTTGTTACTGTTGGCAAAGAAGACCGCATTGTTTATTTCACCCCCTACCTTACAGCCGGGGCCCAGCGTAGTAGCACCATATATCTTAGCACCCATTTTGGTCACTGTCTGGTCGCAGATAGCTACCGGGCCACGCATAAGGGTACCTTCCAGTATTTCTGTGTCCTTGCCAATGTATACCGGGCCGGTGGTGGCATTGATAATGCAGCCGGCATAGATATTGGCGCCCCGCTCTATGAACAGCTGATGGGTGCCAGACACGATAACACCTTCCGGTATAGGGGCGCTTTCCCTGCCGGCTGTGATAATGGGGAAGTCGAGAGCAATTGCCTTTTCGTTAAGTGAAAAAATATCCCACACATTTGCCAGCGTCATAATGCTACCGGTATACTCAGAAGCCGGCAGTGATTGTATATGCTCATTGAACGCTGCAGAACTGCCGCTGAAGAAAGGTAGTACCGCAGCAATAACTATACCTGCACAGGATAAAACCTGCCCGCTACCAAGCTCAGTTACTGTATTGCACAGGTCCTGAGTGGCAAATACCGCACCGTTTATATAAAGTATCTCGCCATCTGCTGTATGGGCAGGGTAGAGGGAACTCAGATAATATTCTGTGAGTGAGCCAGTGCTGCATCTCAGTAATTGTTCCCAGCGCTCGCGCATGGTAAATATACCACAGCGTATATCTGCTACCGGGCGTGTATGTGTGAACGGAAGTAGATTTTCTCTTGCTGTGCTATCAAAAAGTATGTGCTTCATTGTACCGGATATGACTACATCAAAAGTAAGCCAACTGAATGACACATACGTAAAGCCTGCACATGGTATAAATAAGAAAGCCGCACAATTGTGCGGCTTTAAAATATTTACAGTTAGAATTGTTATGCTTTTTTCGCGTAACGCTTCTTGAACTTTTCGATACGGCCTGCAGTATCCACGAATACAGATTTACCAGTATAGAAAGGATGTGAAGTGTTTGAAATTTCGACTTTTACAACGGGATATTCATTGCCATCTTCCCAGATGATTGTTTCCCTTGTAGGCGCTGTAGAGCGTGTGAGGAAAGTAGTCTCATTAGACATGTCTTTAAACACTACGAGACGGTAAGCTTCCGGATGAATTCCTTTTTTCATATTATTATGTTTTAAAGCATGGATTTTGCCATGCGGTCATTAAGGGTGCAAAGGTAGGAGATTTTATTTAAAAAAGAACAATTTTTATGTGAGTTTCCGGTTCGGCTCATTTTACCACTCCGGCAGGTGCCAGCCCAGTATTGTTCATAAACATCTTTACCGCTATGGCCAGCAGTATAACCCCAAAGAATTTACGTACCACCAGTATGCCGGATGGCCCCAGTAGTTTTTCTATAAAGTTTACTGAACGCAATATGTAATAAATAATAACCAGATTAATGAGTATGGCAAGCAATATATTCACAAACTGGTAGGTAGCCTTGAGCGACATTATTGTGGTGAGCGTGCCGGAGCCTGCAATGAGTGGGAACGCAATCGGTACCAGTGTACTGGATTTGGTATCGGCATCGGGTTTGAAAAATTCCAGACCCAGTATCATCTCCAGTCCCAGAATGAAGATTACTATAGAGCCCGCTATGGCAAATGAGTTTACATCAACACCCATGAACTGCAGCATCTGCTCCCCTACAAGAAGGAACAGCACCATAAGCCCACCCGAAACAAGGGTAGCCTGCATGGCATTGATATCACCTGTTTTTTTCTTGATGCTGATGATAATAGGTATGGAGCCAAGCATATCTATCACTGCAAAGAGTGTAAATGTGACTGTGACCATCTGCGAAATATCAAGAAAGCCGGAACCTATACCTTGCATAGCGGTGCAATATACTATCAATTAACGGTCTTTATTGGCTATCTTCTATTACTTTTACCGTTCAAAATCATTATCAATGTCTATAGCAGATTATACACATACAGTTGCAGAAAGATTCATGCGTTATGTACAGTTCGATACCCAGAGCGACCCTGAATCGCCTACCCAGCCATCTACCGAAAAGCAGAAGGTACTGGGGCTGTTGCTGCTGCGCGAGCTTCATGATATGGGCCTGGAGGCAGAACTGGATGTGCACGGATATGTGTATGCTACTATACCTGCCAATACAGAAAAGGAAAACGTGCCTGTTATCTGTTTCTGCTCACATGTGGATACTGCACCTGACTGCAGTGGTGCCGATGTGAAACCCATACTGCATAAAGCATATAATGGCAGCGATATAGTACTACCCGATGATAACTCTGTAGTGATAAGCACAAGGGAGCATCCGTACCTGAGGGAGCGTATAGGAGACGATATCATTACCGCATCGGGCAAAACCCTGCTGGGTGCAGATGATAAGGCTGGTGTAGCCATTATTATGGACCTGGCCGCCTATCTGAATGACCATCCCGAGGTGAAACATGGTAAGATAAGAATACTCTTTACCCCGGATGAGGAAATAGGACGTGGAGTAGCTGCGGTGGATATGGAAAAGCTGGGTGCAGATTTTGGTTATACACTGGATGGTGGCGAGCGTGGTCATCTGGAGGGAGAAACATTCTCTGCCGATGCAGCTACTGTTACTTTCAACGGTATCAGCGCTCATCCCGGCTATGCCAAAGATAAGCTGGTACATGCCATTAAGGTAGCATCGGCATTTGTAAATAAACTGCCACGCGGCGAATGGAATCCGGAAACTACTGAAGGAATGCAGGGTTTTGTGCATCCTGTAGCTATACAGGGCGGTCTGGAGCAGGCTACTGTACAGTTTATAGTACGTGATTTTGATACAGCAAAACTGGCAGAACATGAGCAACGCCTGATGAAAATAGCAGAAGAGGCTGTGGCAGAGTTTCCCGGCTCGTCTATGACATTCACAGTAAAGGAACAGTATCGTAATATGAAAGAGATACTGGATACCTGCCCGCATGTGATGGATAATGCAGAAGAGGCATATGTAAGAGCCGGTCTTACAGTACAGCGCATGAGCATACGAGGCGGTACCGATGGCTCACGTCTTTCTTTTATGGGATTGCCATGCCCTAATATATTTACCGGAGAGATGGGTATACACTCAAAGCAGGAGTATGTGAGTGTGCAGGATATGGAGAAGGCGGTAGAGGTACTGGTGCATCTGGCACGTGTATGGGAAGAAAAATAATAATATGGCAATATGCGTTTATTAATTTTGGTGTACGCTAAATATATCTCCATGAAAAAACTACAGTCAATCTATCTGGGGCTGTTATTGCTTCTTGTTGCCGGTTGTGTAAAGGAAAATACAGATGACGGTGGGCCAAATCCGCAACCTCCCAAATACTATTTTCAATTTACACTGAATGGTATAGGATACAACCTTAAGGCAGATATTCCACAATATGTCTCAATGTATACTGATGAGGCCGGTGGCTATCAGGTGGGAGATTCTACGCTGCAGCCATCAGTAGGGTTGCGGTTCAGGTGGCCCGCAGGGCATGTGGTTACTGATGCCGATATGCTGGGACTGAAGGGAAAAGTGCTGTATTTTAATGATACGGCTATTCACCCTATTATGAGTTTCGATGAGTCGCTTACGGCTGCTACATGGTTGTCGGCAGATACTGATGATCCTGCATACAGTGTAAATATCACTGATATTGTCCGGATAGGGAAAGATGCTACTACATATGGAGATGTAATTACGTATCAGGTATCCGGCTCCTGTTCTGCGCTTATGTATAGGGGTAGTACTCAGGCACCGCTTACAAATGGCGCATTTCGTTTTGTAGTATCCTGCCGCGCCAATTAGTGCAGGTAGCTATGGAGTTTTATTACTTCCATTGCTTCCTTTACGTCATGCACCCTTAGTATAGATGCACCCTGTTGCAGTGCCACCATGTTCAGCGCGGTAGTTCCGTTCAGTGCATGCTCTGGTGATACATGAAGCGGGCGGCATATCATGGACTTTCGGGAGAGCCCGGCCAGTATGGGGCATTTTAGCGAAGCCAGCAGGCTCATATGCCCCAGCAGCTCGTAGTTATGCTCCACAGTTTTTCCAAATCCGAATCCAGGGTCTATAATGATATCTTTGATGCCGGCTTCCCTGCACTTCTTTACTTTGCCCGTAAGATACCTTTTTACTTCTGCAGTCACATTTTGGTAATTAGGTGATATCTGCATGGTTTCCGGCTTCCCCTGCATATGCATTAATATATAGGGTACATTCATAGCAGCCACTGTGGGTATCATTTCTTTATCTATGTCGCCTGCGCTTACATCATTCACAATATCTGCACCGGCAGCTATTGCTTCCCGTGCGGTAATGGCATTATAAGTGTCTATGGACAGCCATGCATCGGGAAATTGGTTTCTGATGGCTGCAATAACGGGAATAATGCGTCTTAGCTCTTCATCCGGCGATATAAGTTGCTGGCCGGGACGTGTACTGGCACCGCCAATATCCAGTATGGCAGCGCCCTGTTCCAGCATTTTTTCTGCCATATGTAACAGCCCGTCGACATCACTGCTGCGTCCTTTATTATAGAAGCTATCGGGGGTAGCATTAAGAATACCCATTACTACCGGAGTATCCAGTGCCAGTATGCGGTTTTTGCTGTTTATTGTATTCAAGGCCTTTCTGGTATTGAGTCCTTTTTTGTTTTACAAAGCGCATGTTGTTATCTATGCTTCGCAAATCAATGTTAAAAAAAGCTCACAAATGTAAGGAGATGCAACTTTACGGGACAATACAGCATTTAATAATTGACTATAACTATTCCTCTTTCGGATAAATCATTAATTTCACGCATCGCTTTTTAGTATACTACAATGAAAATTATTATCTGGATTCTTAGGGTAGCAGTAGGTCTGCTTTTTATTTTCTCTGGTGTGGTAAAGGCCAATGATCCATTGGGCCTCACATACAAAATGAATGAATTTTTTGAGGTCTGGAACATGGGTTTCATGACCAAATACACGCTGGGTATGTCGGTAATGATGATTGCGTTTGAAATCATTTCCGGTGTAGCAATGATAGTAGGTAATGTGTTCCGTCTGTATGTGACCCTGCTGTTATTACTCAATATTTTCTTCACTTTCCTTACCTGGTATGCACTTACCTCCGGTAAGATAAAGGAGTGTGGATGTTTCGGCGATTGTATCAAGATTTCCAATACAGCAACTTTTTATAAAGATGTGGTACTTACTGCCATAGTACTTTTCCTGTTTATATTCCGCTACCGTGTATTCCCTTTATTCAACCGTAGTGTTATCAATGCTACTATAGTAGGTATAGCTGCGGTATTTGCATTCGGGTTTCAGTGGTGGACGCTGAATCACCTTCCGGTAAAGGATTGCCTGCCCTACAAAGTAGGTAATAACATAGCTGAAAAAATGAAGCCTGGCCCTGATTATAAAGAGGCCGTATTCACCACCATGTTTGTTTATGAGAAGAATGGTGTGAAGCAGGAGTTTACCCAGGAAAATTATCCATGGAAGGACCCGAGCTGGAAGTTTGTATCCAGCAATACTGTAGAGGTAGAGCCTGCAGTAGGGCTGCCAGAAATACATGATTTTGTACTTACCGACGCAAATGAGAATGATGTAACAGAAGATGTTTTATCCTACAAGGGCTATACTTATATATGGTTCCTGCGCGAGCCTGAAAAAGCCAATACAAAGAAGCTGGATGATCTGAAGGCTCTGATATTGAAAGCACAGGAGCAGAAGATACCATTTTATGTAGCCTGTTCGGCAGGAAGGGATATCTGTGAAACATATCAGGAAGCATGGGGCATGACACATGTACCATTCCTGATACTGGATGGCACAGCCAGCAAAACGGCTATGCGTACCAACCCGGGCCTGATGCTGATAAAAGAAGGCACTGTAATACAGAAATGGGGCTTCCTGGACTACCCTAAAGAGCTGGTTGCCCAGTAAGTACGTAAAACGGCTTTGTTTATATGACGCACTCCCATCTGGGAGTGCGTTTTTCGTTGATAATCAATTAATTAACATTGTATTGCTCAACGTCTCATATGTGTAAAGTTTTCTGTCTGGGGGCATGCATTATCCGGGAAGTACTATTACCAATGCGCAGGTGTGCGTACAGGGGATTGTAAAATTGCCTGCAGGTTACAGTACATGAGCATTTGAAAACCAGCTAACGGCTACTATACTTACGCTGCTTATATTCCCGCTTGTGTACTGGTTTTTCAACCGCCGCTCACATACACACGCCTGATTTACGTTTTAGGAAAAAATATATGAAATGAAGCGAGGGATTTTCTGTTAAACGTCGTCATAGGATTGCAGCATTGTGCTGCGACGCGATTTCTGGATTTTATCCCTTGTTGCTCCCGTCCAACAACCCCAATGGGGAGCGAGATTCGAAAAAAGAGTGCCCGTAAGGGTACTCTTTTTTTTATATCCGGGCTTACTGCAGCAGATAGTATATGCGGGTTTCCCATTTATTACTGTCCGGCTCATTTCCGGGATAGGTGAGATATTCTTCCAGTACCAGCCAGCTGTTTTGTCCGCTGTATTGCATGTATCGTTTTATGCCAATATGAGTGTACTGCATAGAGCCATAACCTCCTTTGTGTACCGCCATCAGTGCCTTCCCGGCAGGAAGTTGTGAAAAAATGATTCCGTTTACAGGGATGTCAGTACTGTCTACAACCACGCCTGCCATCAGGTCGGTACGCTGGTGTACGGTGTCCCACATATAATACATGCCTACGTGCGGTCCTTTTATTTTTTCTGCCGGTGTTCCGTTAAACAGGCTGTATGTATCGCCAAAGAACCCTTCCAGGTCGTCCCATGCTACGGTATCCCTGATACCGGCAATAGTATAACCCGCTATTTCCGTTTCCGTTACAGCTACTACAGGTTCTGCTGTCTGCTCCATGTAGGTTTTCAGGTTCGTAAGGCTGCTCTCCATGTCTCCACCCATATACCGGTCAAGGTCCACCATCAGCAGGCTGGCATTCGCAAGAAACTTAAAGTGTTTGTGAAAGGTCCAGGTAACTATGCTGTACAGGCCGGAGTCTTTTACGGCTATTGTTCCATCCGCCAGCATTTCACCGGGTGCCGTTACCTGAAATGTATAGCGCATTACGGTACCCTCGCTGCCATCATTCCTTATACTGCCAGAGCCTATCCTGCCCTCGTCACCTACCCATACCACAGTATTGCCCTGAGCCCCGGGTGTACCGGACACTGTAATCTTTGCAGTGCTGTCGGCCAGTAATATAGAGCTCCATTCTTTCCAGTAGCTCATATCTGATATATGAGCAAAGACAGATGATGCCGGGGCCTGGATTACCGTTTTCCTTGTTACGGTCACATCATCGGGTTCTATCAGTGCTATTGCTACCAGCAGTGACGCTATAACCAGTATGAAAATGACAGCCGCGCGCAAAAATTTGTTCATGGTGTAAAATTAGAAATCGGCAGGTGATTTCCTGCTATACATAACATGAATTATATAGTGTGTGGCTATTATTTAACCGCAGACACAATCATTTGCATCGTTTTTTCGTTATTTGCACCGTGATTATATAAGTGGCATGGTCATTGTTCATATTCTGACTGTGCCATTGCTGCCAGGCGTGCTGCTATGAAGTTATCTGTAATTGTTGTCAACTATAATGTCCGCTACTTTCTTGAGGTGTGCCTGCACTCTGTGCTGCGCGCTGCTCAGGGTTTTGATACAGAGGTCATAGTAGTGGACAATAACTCTACCGATGACAGTTGCGAAATGGTCAGGCGCAGTTTCCCATCGGTAGTACTTATAGAGAATAAGGATAATAAAGGCTTCTCCAAAGCAAATAATCAGGCTGTAGCAGTGGCAAAAGGGGAGTACATTCTCTTTCTGAACCCCGATACGGTAATGCCCGAAGATTTCTTTAAGAAGACAGTGGCCTACATGGATACTCATCCTGAGGCAGGTGCATTGGGGCCCAGACTTATAGACGGCAAGGGGCAGTTTGCCCCCGATTCCAAGAAGTCGTTCCCATCTCTTTCGGTAGCCATATTTAAGACTACAGGTATCAATAAACTGTTTAGCAGCTCGCCATACATTAATAAGTATTATGCGGTGCACATTGCAGAGCGGCAAACGGCGGGTGTAGACGTACTCTCCGGCTGCTGTATGCTGGTGCGCCGTAGTGCTATGGACGAAGCCGGGGGGCCGTTCGATGAAGATTATTTCATGTATTGCGAGGATGTGGATCTTTCCTGGCGCATACATAAGGCCGGATACAGTAACGTCTATTTCCCGGAGGCGGACCTCATACATTATAAAGGAGAGAGTACCCGTAAAATGACGCTCTCCTATGTGCGTATCTTTAATGAAGCACTTATCACGTTTGTAAAAAAGCACTATACAAAGCAGCAGGCAGGCCTTTTCATATTGTTTATAAATGCGGGCATCGTGCTGCGTGCCATACTGGGTACAGTAAAGCGGGCATTGAAAGTGCTGCATATGCCCTTGTTTGATGCGCTCATACTATTACTTACGCTATGGGGTATAAAGGAGTTTTGGGTAAATGAGGTCAAGAACATGTCGCCCATAACGGGCACAATAGTTTATGCTACTTTTCCTGCCTATATATTGCTGTGGTTGCTGTCGCTTTACTTCAATGGTGCTTACGATCAGCCCTACCGTGCGCTGAAGGTGGCGAGAGGCATGCTGTTCGGTACCATTGTGATACTGGCATACTATGGTCTGTTACCGCCTGAGTATCGTTATTCACGGGCTATTATCATATTCTCTGGTTTTGTAGGTACGGGAGTGCTGCTGGGACTGCACGAGTTGCTATACCGCATGGGTGTGCTTCGTTTTATACCCTATGATGCGCTACCGCGCAAGGCGGTAATAGTAGCTGATGAAAAGGCTTACCAGCAAACGGCAGAAGTACTGCGGCAGGTACATTATGCTCCCGAACTCTCCGGACGCATTAGTCCATCGGAAACCACCGGCGATGCGCTGGCATCAATAGCTGATATGAAGCAGCTGCTGTATGTGACTAATGTAAATGAGGTGATTTTCTGTATTAATGGGCTTACTTATAATGAGGTGTTCCGGCAGATGCAGGAATGTGGAGGGGCTTATGAGTATAAAATTCACCTGCCCGGCGGGCGTAGCTTTGTAGGTAGTAATTCCAGCGCCACTTCCGGCGACCTGTACACTGTAGATCGCAGGTTTAATCTGGCCAGTTTTGCGCAGCTGCGCAACAAGCGTATGACAGATATTGCTTTGTCACTTGCATTTCTGTTGTTTTTCCCGGTATTACTGTTTCTGGTAAAACAACCCTTTGTATTTCTGGGACGTTGCTTCCGGGTATTGTCTGGCCATCTTACATGGGTAGGCTATGCATCCGGGGTGTCAGTCTCTCATCTTCCCCGGTTGAGGCCGGGAATTTTACCGCCTTATAATATTCTGCCTGGTTATGAACCGGTAACTACTGTAAAAGATGGGCTGAACCTGGTATATGCACAGCAATATAATGCCGGTACCGATTTTAATATTATTTTGAAAAACTATCGCTATCTGGGTAGCGATATATAAGTACATATATGTGCCACTGGCAGGGTATGCAGGGGCATACGTTGCTAAAATTTTGAATTGTAAACTACCCGTGTTAACTTCACCCTAAATATCTATATATACATGAAAATCATTGGCTCTTTACTGTTGGTGGCTGCCTGTGGAATGGTATTAATGAGTTCCTGTACCAAAAAATATATCTGCCAGTGTAAGATAACTTATTCAGGAGCTCCCGGCCTGCCCGATAGTTCAGTAAGAGAGTATGAGGTCTATAATTCAAAGTCGGGTGCAGAGTCAGTTTGTGAAGAAGCATCATACGAACATGAGGAGAATGGCATAAAAGTAAAAGAGGAATGCGCATTGTATTAGTGCGCTATCCCAATATGATAAAAGAAAATACCGGGCATGCCCGGTATTTTCTTTTATATCACTTAATTCACGGATGATTAGTTTCTTTTATTGCCAAACAGGCGCAGCAGCATAATGAACAGATTCACAAAATCAAGATAAAGATTAAGTGCACCCATGAGCGCCAGTTTACGGGTATCATTGGCTGTGCCATCATACTCTATACCGGCACCTATGCGTTTCAGTTTCTGCACATCATAAGCCGTAAGACCGGTAAATACAGCTACACCTACCAGGCTTATGATATAGCCCAAAGCATCACTATGCAGGAACCAGTTAACCATACTGGCAATAATGATACCTACCAGTGCCATCATTAATATAGAACCAAAAGAAGTAAGGTCTTTGTCTGTTGTATAACCCATTACCGCCATTACGCCAAACATGAGTGAAGCAGTAATGAAGCAGCCTATTACAGAGCTGGCAGTATATGCCAGCAGTATAAAGCTAAAGCTGATACCATTGATAGCCGCATATGTAACAAAAAGTGCGGTGAGGGCAACGGGGGACAGGCGATGATAGCCAAACGACATGAGCATCACAAAGCCCAGAGGTGCCAGCATTACCAGCCAGCCCAAAGGTCCCAGCTTAGCGCCGGTAGATGTGACGGTGAACAGGTACTGTAACAGGGAATCGTTACTGGCAAACAACAATGCAAACAGGGCAGACACTCCCAATGCCACAAACATCCAGGTGAAGACACCTGACATGAATTTCTTCGATACCGATCCGGTAGCACGTGTCTGTGATGAGTTCATTACTGTGTAGTCTGAGAACTCGTGCTGATTTAAACTGCTCATTTTTCTGCGTGAATGAATTATAATGTAAAGGTAAAGATATAAAATGCGCCTTAGTGTGCAAGTGGGTACTTTTAACGTTACTGATAACGCACTTTAACGTTCTCTAATATGTAAGTAATACGTCAAATATGACACGTTCCCGTTTACGGGAAAATATATGCCAGTTGCCATTGTAGTTTATGTGTTCGGGAAATAGCTTACCGTTTTTTTCGGTGGTTCGCACCTGCATCTTTACGTCAAAATCATACAGCAATGTGTGATAGGATAAAGCATAATCGCGGGCCAGAAGAGCATAATCGCTCTGGCGAAACCATGTGGTAAGTTCATTATATATCACTTTGTTAATGTATTCTTTTTTAGGCGTTATTCTGAATTTATAGCATTTGCTACCGGCATACTTCTCACCCGATATACGAAAGTCATACTTCCTTGCCTCATCAGGGTCAAAAATGGAAGCTCTGTCTGCCATAAATGGGATACCACTTACTTTGCTGCCGGGGTTGAATATCAGCTGTTTCAGCTGGTACTTGCTGTTCTCTATCCGGCCGGCGCCCTTTGCTTCCATCATACCGGCTACTATATCATCTTCATTACATACCGTATCCCGGGTCAGGAACAGGTATTCAAACAGGGTTGTGGTGTAATAGTTAGGCTCACCTTTACGATTATAATAGTTGCCGGTAGTGCGCACTTCCGGGAAAGTCATTGTCCGGCAGTTATTATATATTTCCTGCCTTACCCTGCTATGCTGTGCCGCTACTTCCTGTTTCCTGCTGTCATATATTCTTATATCATTTACTGAAGAGTAGGGTACGAGATGCATACTGCGGAAAGCCTTATAGAAAGTAGTATCGGCTTTTACCCTGCGTATAAATGCCTGCACATCAAATGAGCTTCTGATAACAAACGTATCCAGCGCTATGGGCTGGCTAAAAATGCTCAGTGAGTCGGGTACTGGCTGAGACTGGCTGTACCCGGGCAACAGGCCAGACAGACATAAAGCCGTCAGCAGGTAAAGTACCCGTAGGTTCATTAGTCGCTTGTTTTTAGTAATGTTTCTGCTATTATCATATCACCTGGAGTAGTAATTTTTATGTTGCTCCTGTCGCCCTCTACCAGATGCACTTTTTTACCACTGGCTTCTACTACCGTAGCCTCATCGGTAAATATTGGATCCCATGTCCGGTTGAAGGCAGGTAATATTACCTCAGTCATGAAAGTTTGCGGGGTTTGTACAGAGCGCAGGTTATCCCGGTTCAGGGGTTTCGAGTCGCCGCTTTCCAATATTACTCTTACACTGTCGTTAACGGGTATTACAGGTACTGCGCTGCCGTAGTCCATAGCACCCTCATAGCATCTGTATATAAGTTCCTGTGATATAAGCGGCCTTACACCGTCGTGTATAAATACGATACCATTTCCCTTTACGGCCTTAAGGCCGTTCTGTACGCTATGAAACCGGGTTTCCCCACCCGCCACAGTAGTTACCTTTTGGCCGCCTATGTATGATTTGAGTATTGTATGCACTCCGTTTACCTGATCGGCAGGGGTTACAAGTATTATCTCTATATCTGGTATAGCGTGTGAAAATGCCAGAATGGAGTGGCATAATACAGGTACACCCATAAGTGGCAGAAATTGTTTGGGAACTGTACTACCCATGCGGGTTCCCTTGCCCCCTGCCACGATTATGGCATATTTTTTGAAATTGCTGGTCATAATATAAGTTTAGTTTTCATCGGATTTATGCTGCAAAAAAAGCACCTTTCCACCGCTTTACAAACACATTTGCAGGCGTTGTATGTAGTCTTGCAGCTAACAATTACCTCTTTACTATTTGTTATTGAAGTTTTTCTGCCAGCAGATACGGGCTAAAAACCAGCGGCGGTCCCTGCATTTTTGCATTTTACAATTTGTTGCGGAATCGGTAACTTCGCAACCACAAAAAAGAAGCTCCCAAACGGTATGGCATTTGATATTGAACTCATCCGGAAGATTTACAGCGAATATCCGGGTAAAGTAGCAGCCGCCCGCACATTGCTGGGCCGCCCGCTCACGCTGGCAGAAAAAGTATTGTACGCACACTCGTATGAAACACCTACACAGGCATACGTTCGCGGGAAAGATTATGTGAATTTCTCCCCCGACCGTGTAGCTATGCAGGATGCCACGGCGCAGATGGCGCTGCTCCAGTTCAGTACGTGTGGCCGCAGCAAGGTAGCAGTACCCAGTACTGTGCATTGCGACCACCTCATACAGGCTAAGGTAGGTGCAGTAGCCGATCTTGCTACTGCGGTGGACACCAACAAAGAAGTTTATGACTTTCTCGCTTCCATATCTGATAAATATGGTATAGGTTTCTGGCGTGCAGGTGCAGGTATCATACACCAGGTAGTGCTGGAAAACTACGCATTCCCCGGTGGTATGATGATAGGTACCGATAGTCATACACCTAATGCCGGTGGCCTGGGTATGATAGCTATAGGTGTAGGTGGAGCCGATGCGGTAGATGTAATGGCAGGCCTCCCATGGGAGCTGAAAATGCCTAAACTCATAGGTGTGAAGCTTACCGGCCGTATGAATGGCTGGACATCGGCCAAGGATGTAATTCTTAAGGTAGCAGGTATCCTTACCGTAAAAGGTGGTACCGGCGCTATCGTAGAATACTTTGGCGAAGGGGCTGACTCTCTGAGTTGTACAGGTAAAGCCACCATCTGTAACATGGGTGCTGAAATAGGCGCTACCTGCTCTATGTTTGCTTACGACAGCAAAATGGGTGAATACCTGCGTGGCACCAGCCGTGCCGATGTGGCTGAGCTGGCCGATGCGGTAGCAGAGCATCTGCGTCCCGATGCTGATGTATATAACGAACCTCAGAAATATTACGATCAGGTAATTGAAATCAATCTGGATGAGCTGGAACCATATGTAAATGGTCCTTTCACTCCCGATCTGGCTACACCTATCAGCCAGATGGCTGAAGCGGTAAAGGCAAATGGCTGGCCTGATACGGTAGAAGTAGCTCTGATAGGCTCTTGTACCAACTCTTCTTACGAAGATATTTCCCGCTCTGCATTTATAGCTGAGAACGCTATGAGCAAAGGCCTCAAGGCTAAGAGCGAGTTTACAATAACACCGGGCTCTGAAATGGTACGTTTTACCATAGAGCGCGACGGCTTCCTGGGTACATTTGACAAGATGGGGGGGGTAGTACTGGCAAATGCCTGCGGTCCCTGCATAGGCCAGTGGGCGCGTCACGTCAATGACCCTTCTAAGAAGAATACAATCGTTACTTCTTTCAACCGCAACTTTGCCAAGCGTAATGACGGTCTTTCCTCCACGCATGCATTCGTTGCCTCTCCCGAAATCGTTACTGCTTTCGCAATATCCGGCAGTCTGTCATTCAATCCTCTGAAAGACAAGCTGAAGAATGCCAATGGTGAAGAAGTAATGCTGGACGAGCCTAAGGGTTACGAAATGCCTCCTAAGGGCTTTGATGTGGAAGATGCAGGTTATGTAGCTCCCGCAGAAGATGGCTCAGGCGTACAGGTTATAGTAAGCCCTACCAGTGATCGTCTGCAGCTGCTGTCTCCGTTTGCTGCATGGAATGGTCAGGATTACAAAGGTCTGAAACTCTTGATTAAGGCATTCGGCAAGTGTACTACAGACCATATATCTATGGCTGGTCCATGGTTGAAATTCCGTGGTCACCTGGATAATATATCTAACAATATGCTCATTGGTGCGGTAAACGCATACAATATGGATACCAATAAGGTAAAGAACCAGCTCACTGGTGAGTATGGCGAAGTACCTGCAGTGCAGCGCGCTTACAAGGCAGCTGGCATAGGTAGCATAGTGGTAGGTGATGAAAACTATGGTGAAGGCAGCAGCCGCGAGCACGCAGCTATGGAGCCGCGCCACCTGGGTGTAAACGTGATACTGGTGAAGAGCTTTGCCCGTATTCACGAAACCAACCTGAAGAAGCAGGGTATGCTGGCTATCACATTTGTTGATAAGGCCGACTATGACAAGATTCAGGAAGATGATACAGTAGACGTTCTGGGTCTTACTTCATTTGCTCCGGGCGTACAGCTTACCGTGGTACTGAATCACAAAGATGGTACTACCGACGAGTTTAAAGTAAACCATACTTACAACGAGCAGCAGATAGACTGGTTCAAAGCCGGTGGTGCGCTGAACGTAATCCGTACTGAGTTTGCAGCAGGAAAGTAAGTTATAGCACATAGTATTTTGCAAGATGGCCCGTCTAGTGACGGGCCATCTTGTTTTATTGGAAATATAGTTTCGGAGAATCACTTCAGTATATCCCGTCAGTCCTTTTTTAGCTTCAGCTTAAAGTCAGGCAGCTCGCGGGTGGCACATTCGGGGCAGATAGCTGTAATGTTTGTGAAGTGCAGGTATGAGCTGTCTGGGACAGCCTCATTGATGGCTTTCATTACTGCGGTAACCATTTTATGAGTTCTTACCGTAAGTGGCTTTTTTACGCGTTTTACCGTAGAGTCTGTTAGTGTGTAGCCGGTTACCACATATGGATAGGCATACAGGGAATTGGGGAATATGACTTTCAGCCCGGTATGTTTCATCAGCATCTTCTTCGTTACTTCCGGTCCTTCTATATTACCTACACGGGCTATTGGCTGCGGAATATCGTCTGCCGAAAAGTCCAGTATCTTAATAGTCTTATATGTTTTGGTGCTTACTATAGCCAGCCGCATCTGCCGGCTTTTATCCGGGTAGGGCATAGCCAGTACTGACATGGTATCGCCTTTTACCGTAGGGGTACCTATACGCAGGCTGCGGTCCAGGCTTCTGAGTTTATACTCTCTGGGTTTCATGCTCCGGCAGTACACCTTTATCATATTATTCCCGGAGTTGAACAATAGTAGGGTATCCTTACGTGCGCACCATTTATTCCAGACATATATGCTGTCGTTCTGTCCGTAGGCTGTACTTACAGCCAGCAGCAGAAAAACGATAAGTCCTGCTCTCATTCCGGCGAATATAGTAAAATATCAGTGGGGTGATGGGGGATACCTGTTAATCTTTCGGGAACATATTTGTAAGGGTAAGGGAATAGCCGGTAGTTGTACCAAATAAAAACGCCACCGGTGTCCGGTGGCGTTCAATATCTATAATCTGGTATCGCAATAAATTATGCCTTGCCCTGCTGACGGCGGTAGGTATCATAGCCTGCATCTTCTATGCTGGCATATACGATACACCAATGACCCAAAAGACACAGCGCCCACGCAGCTATTGTCCATGCATGCCATGGATAAGCCCATCCTTTTACACCCTTATCATAGAACATGCATGACAATATAGTAGCAATAGTGAATATTACTGTGTGTATCATGAACATAGACTTCTGAGAAGACGTTGGCTTTATTTTTTTAGGCATTGTTGCTTGTTTTTATAATTGATACAGGCAAAGATATATCTGCTGTTCCGTAAATTCAAAAAAGGCATCCGCTTTTTTTCACCGTCTGTTCACAGTCCGTTCTCTCAATTAGGTATATATTTACAGCACAAACCTCACACACTTCATGCACCCACACAGTTCACGTATCCTCTGCATGCTCCGGTTGAGCTTAATACTGGTAGTTGTAGCCGGTATGCAGTTTGTTGCTCCGGTCACTGCCTCAGCGCAGTATGAGGAGGAATATCTCTCCTATAAAGATTTTTATGAAACACTGGCACCCTATGGGCAGTGGATAGAAGATAAGGAAATGGGCTATGTGTGGATGCCCGGCGAGGATATCAATTTTCGCCCTTATTATACCAATGGTCACTGGTCCATGACAGAGTATGGTAATACATGGATATCTGACTATCCCTGGGGGTGGGCATGTTTTCATTATGGCCGCTGGACTTATGATGATTATTATGGCTGGCTTTGGATTCCCGATGGTAACTGGGGCCCTGCATGGGTAAGCTGGCGGTATGGCGATGGCTTTTATGGCTGGGCGCCACTGGCTCCGGGTCACGATGCGGCTACATCACTTACCCGCTACCGTTGCCCCGATGACTGGTGGGTATTTATCCCGCCCCGCTATCTTTATACCGGCACATACTATAGATTCTGGTATGGCCCCCGCGATAACAAGCATTTGATTGAGAACAGTGCCATCATAGTAAATACGATGGAACATGAGGGCACTCAATATATTACCGGTCCGGCAGCAGCGCAGGTAAAGCAGGCATCCGGAAAAGCTGTGCCAATGTTTAAAGTGCGCAACTCACGCAACCGTAATACCCGGATACAGCATGACGAGATACGTATGTTCCGTCCGCCGCATATACCACAGGTATCTGCCGGTGGCGGTGGTAATCCTCCTAAGAATGTGATGGCAGCACCCCAACCGGTGCGTAAACCCCAGGCAGTAGTTAAGAATTCCGGTTCTGTGCCACCTTTCAGGGAAACAGTGATAAGCCGCAATAATGCAGGCACCATTCCGGGTACAGATATTAACCGTACTGCAGAGCCTCAGCACAATCAAACGAAAGATGTTAACCCTTATGAGTGGGATGTGTCCCGCTCAGTAAAACAGGAGTATACGCCGCCGCCTAAGAAGCCTGCGCCGCCTAAACCGGCCCCTAAGCCGGTAGTAAGGCGTAAGCCCGGCCGCTCTGTCACAAAACCTGCTGCAGTAGGGTCAGACTCTGCCTCCCGTGTACATAAACCAATAAAGGTGCAGACCGTGACTGCTACACCGCCGGCGCCCCGGCATTGATGTATTCCCGGTTTGTCCCTTACTTACTGTAATTTTGCCCCCTCAATGAGAAAGCGGGTATTTCGTTCATTCATCCCGGCATGTCTGCTACTGTTAAGCGGCTGTGCCAATATTTCTACACCATCCGGGGGTAAACGGGATACCGTACCACCAAAATTGCTGCGTGTAGAGCCTGCCGACTCTGTATTGAATATGCGTGTATCACGGCTGTATCTGCAGTTTGATGAGTATGTGACTGCTGCCGATGTATCGAAAGAGGTAGAGGTATCACCTGTATTGCCGGTGCCACCGGTGGTTACTGCTATTAATAAGCATGTGACCGTGAAAATACCGGATTCATTACTGGATCCTAATACTACTTACCGCATTTCGCTGGGTAAGGCTATACGGGATGTGCATGAGGGTAATGCTTTTACCGGATATACATACACATTCAGCACCGGTAGTTATTTTGATTCTTTAAAGTTGTCGGGTAGTATTATGGATGCAGTTACGGGTATGCCCGATACTGCGGGTATAACCGTAGTGCTGCATGAAGTGGGCACAGGCGACAGTGCGGTGGTGAAAGAGAAGCCCCGTTACAAAACCCGCCCCGATAATAAAGGTAATTTTACATTTCATGGCCTGCCTGCACGTCCGTTCAGGATATATGCGATAGGCGATGAGAATGGCAATATGATATATGATGGCGGTACAGAAACCATAGGCTTCTGTGACAGTGTTCTGCATCCTGCCGACTCTTTTGAACACCCTGTTGCCATAAGAGTATTTACAGAAAAGCAGGATTCGTCTGTTACAGCAGATACTGCTGCTAAAAAGAAAGGACTAACCGACCGGGGGAAAATGCGGGGCAGTAAGCCAGCTATGGTTGATACAAACTTTACCTGTAATACTAATATCGACACATCGGCCATAGCCCGCCGCACATTCGATGTTATGGATTCAATAAAGCTTGTTTACAATCACCTGCCCGTTATTGATGCTGACAGCATATCGCTCACCCGCGATAGTGCGGGTGTGGCTTTGTCCATACCTATACGCCTCACCAGAGATGTAAAAGATAGTGCTACGGTATACATACATGCACCTTTTGAAGAGAATACGGTATATGCACTCAGTTTAAAGCGGGGCTTTGCGCATGATACCAGCGGTAGAGAGTTTCCTGCTGTAGTATATCGTTTCCGCACCCTGGGTGCAGAAGATTATGGTAGTATCACACTAAATGTACCTGTACGCTATACACCTGCAGGCAGTGCCACACCGCATCTCATTACAATGCTTGCCGATGATAAGATAATAGGTACTAAACCAATAACAGATTCGGTTATCACCCTTAAGAGGTTACGCCCGGCCAGTTATAGTTTTCGTATCATTGTTGATGCAAACGCCAGTGGGGCCTGGGACCCAGGCGACCTGTTCCTGAAAATACAGCCTGAGCTGGTAATACCCGGCGGCATACCCTCACCTTTGAAAGCCGGATGGAACAATACAATTGACCTGGATACTAAGCCAGCAGTCAAGAACATAAAACGGACAAAGTAAATACCATAGATATGAAAAAGATATTTATTGTACTCGCATCCATAGGTGCCATTACTGCCTGGGGACAGAAAAATATGACTCCCGAAACATTGTGGAGTCTGCACAGGGTAGGTGGTACCGGCGTAAGCCAGAATGGACGTTATGTATACTACAGCTCCCGCTCAGTGGACTGGAAAACAGAAAAAAGCACGGTACACCATTACCGTCTGGACCTTAATGACGACAGCCGGCGTGAGGTAACTACCGAAGGCCGTACCGTAACCCAGCGCTACGGAGATGTATGGTATGCTGTTAATGATAATGTACTGTATCAGAGTACAGATGCAGGGAGTACATGGAAAGAAATGTTCAAAGGCCTGCAGCATGCCGGTGAGGTATGGGTATCACCTAACGGAAAATATGCAGCTTTCTCCCGCGATGTAATGATAAAGGCAGCTAATGGCAGTGATATATACAGTGACCTGCCCAATACTACTGCCAAAGTCTATACCGACCTTAACTACCGTCACTGGGATACATGGGAAGATGGTAAGTACTCCCACATTTTTGTAGTGGACATTGCTACCGGCAGTGTAAAGGATATTATGGAAGACGAGCCATACGACTGTCCGCAGAAGCCATTTGGCGGAGCAGAAGATCTGGCATGGTCTCCCGATAGTAAGGGGTTTGTGTATGTATGCAAAAAGAAAGCCGGTGCTGAGTATGCGGTAAGTACCAATACCGACCTGTACCACTACAATGTTGTGTCTGGTAAAACCACTAACTGGACCGAAGGACGCATGGGGTATGATATGAATCCTGTATTCAGCCCTGATGGTAAGCGTCTGGCATGGCTCAGCATGGGCCGCGATGGCTACGAGGCCGATAAGAATGATGTGCTGATGATGGAAGTAGCTTCAAAGAAGGTATTTAATCTTACCGCTCATTGGGATGGTACTGTTAACGGGTTCATATGGGATAATGGCGGCGAAAAGATATATTTCAATGCTCCGTTTGAGGGTACCGTACAGTTGTTTGATGTTGGCATAGCCAAAACAGACCGCGATAAGCCAGCGGTGAACAATCTTACAAAAGGTAAGTATGACGTAAATGGTATAGTAGGCCAGGCCGGTAATGAAATCATTGTTTCCCGCTGCGATATGAACCATGCCAGTGAACTCTACTCCGTAAAGCCTAAATATGGCGACATGCGCCAGATAACTCATGAAAACGATGTCATTTATAAAGACATAAACATGAGTAAAACAGAGCTGCGCACTATTCGCACTGCTGATGGTGCCAGCCTGCGTGCCTGGGTCATTTACCCACCCGACTTTGACCCTGCAAAGAAATATCCTACCCTGTTATACTGCCAGGGTGGTCCACAGTCAGCATTGTCACAGTTTTACAGCATCCGCTGGAACTTTCAGCTTATGGCAGCTCAGGGCTATATAGTAGTAGCGCCCAACCGCAGAGGTATGCCAGGCTGGGGGGTACAGTGGAATGAGGCTATTTCCAAAGACTGGGGTGGCCTGCCTATGCAGGACTATCTTACGGCTATAGACGCTATGACAAAAGAGTCTTATGTAGATAAGAACCGTCTGGGTTGTGTAGGTGCCAGTTATGGCGGCTACAGTGTGTTTATGCTGGCGGGCATGCACAACAATCGCTTTAAATCATTCATCGCTCATGATGGCCTTTTTGATCTTAAGAGCTGGTACGGCACTACCGAGGAACTCTGGTTTGCCAACTGGGATATAGGTGGCCCATACTGGAAGCAGCCGGTACCACCCAGCTATGAAAAATTTAACCCCAGCAACTTTGTAAACAAATGGACAGCCCCAATAATGATAGTGCAGGGCGGGCTGGATTACCGTGTGCCCATAGAGCAGGGGCTGGAAGCGTTTCAGGCAGCAAGGTTGCACAACATAAAGTCAAAACTGCTGTATCTGCCCAATGAAAATCACTGGGTACTGCATCCGCAAAACGGTATAGCATGGCAGCGCGAGTTTTTCCGCTGGCTGGATGAAACATTGAGATAGGCATACAATCAGTGTCAGGTTAATGTTATTTTTCAGGGCTGCACCATATGTGCAGCCCTGTTTGCATATCACGGGTGACCTCCGTCATTATCCATATTTGGATTATGCGTTACCTTTGCACCATTAATTTTTATAGGGTGGCAGAAGTAGTAAAAAAACAATTAGTGAAGTTTGCTCACAAGGGCAAAGAAGATTTTTACACAGCCGTAAGAGGCAGGGTAAATGAGTATTTTGCCGCCAACAATATCTCCACTTACTCCAATTCTGCTATGTACCTGAAGACGGTAGTAATGCTATCGCTCTACTTCGTACCCTATCTCCTGGTAGTAACAGGTGTAGCATCTGTAAGCCTGTGGATGTTTTATGCTATGTGGCTGCTTATGGGTGTAGGTATTGTAGGCATAGGCACCAGTGTCATGCACGACTCTAATCATGGCGCATACACACACAACAAGCAGGTGAATATGCTGCTGGGCAGCGTGCTGAATTTACTGGGTGGCTATGCCCGCAACTGGCGCATACAGCACAACATTCTGCATCATACCTATACTAACATTCAGGGGCTGGATGAAGATATTGAAGCAGGCGCTGCCATTCGCATGTCGCCCGAAAAACCACTGCTGCGTATGCACCGCTACCAGCATATATATGCATGGTTCATTTATTGTATTATGAACCTGTACTGGATTACGGTTAAGGATTACATCATGCTCTTCCGCTACAGGCGCACAGGTTTACTGGCCAAAGAGAAGGTGTCATTTCAGCGTGCCATACTGGAGCTTACCATGCTTAAAGTATTGTATGTAGCATACATTATAGTACTTCCCATAATGTTTGGAGGGGTGGCTTGGTATCATGTCATATTTGGCCTGCTGGGTATGCATGTTATCGCAGGTTTTTCGCTGGCATGTATATTTCAGCCCGCCCATGTTGTAGAAACATCAGATTTTGCGCGCCCCGATGAAGATCATAAGATGGAAAATAACTGGGCGGTACACCAGATACGCAATACTGCCAACTTTGCCCCCAATAACAAGCTGGTATGCTGGTTCATAGGCGGGCTTAATTTTCAGATAGAGCATCACCTTTTCCCCCACATATGTCATGTGCACTATCCACATCTGTCAAAGATTGTGGCTACTGTGGCGCAGGAGTATGGAGTACCATATCAGGTGATGCCTACTTTCCGCAGTGCTCTTATCGCGCATGGCCGTATGCTGCACAAGCTGGGTACCACAGAACGCCCATAAAACATTATCAGCTAAGATTTTTGTACTTGGTAGCGATGCGCCAGTCACGTATATTTACCATAAATCTGAATTTATGGCAATTACTACAGGACAGCAGGCGCCGGACTTTACACTCCGCGACACAGAGAAGAACAAAGTAACATTGAGCGAATGTGCAGGTAGCAATGTGCTGCTGCTCTTCTTTCCGCTCGCATTTACCAGCGTTTGCACAAAAGAGTTGTGCATGACCCGCGACAATCTCACTGCTTATAATAATCTCAACACTAAGGTATTCGGTATTTCTGTTGACTCCCTTTTCTCTCTTGGTAAGTTTAAAGAAGAGCAGCAGCTGAACTTTTCGCTGCTTAGCGACTTCAATAAGACGGCATCGCGGGATTATGGCTGCCTCTATGAGCACTTTTTCAACGATATGGATGGTGTCTCCAAGCGCTCTGCATTTGTTATAGACAAGGAAGGCATCGTGCGCTATGCCGAGGTGCTGGAAAATGCCGGCGATATTCCTGATTTTGACGCTATTGTTGCTTGCCTCAATGGGTTAAACGCTTAGTCTGTTTTATAATATTAGTCACGTAAACTTTTACTTTATACTTAAATGAAGAAGTTACTCATACTCACATCTGCATTGTTGTCAGGTGCGGTTACGTTTGCACAGTCTATTGGCAATGCTGGCCTGGAATCGTGGCGCACGGGCACTGCCGGCTCTGCTCCTGTTGTTCCTATAGCCTCACCCACACTATGGTGGGGATTTGACTCCCTGGCCATCAGTGCCGGTCAGACATTCAGCATGGGTATTGATAAGCAGCAGGTATTTCATGAAACATCTTTTGTGCATTCTGGTTCATCGGCAGCTAAGCTGATATCTGTGGAGCAGGGTACTATGGGTATATTACCCGGCTTGCTGGCCAATGCCCAGCCCAGTCTGGATCTTGCAGTAATAATAGGCGGTGGAGACCCTATGAGCGCTATAATTTTTGATGGTGGTACTGCTACTACTATGCGTCCCACTACTGTTAGTGCATGGGTAGCTTATTTCGCTGGTAAAGATGCTACTACAGGTGCTTTTGGCGGGGACGATGCTGCGGTACTCAGCGCACAGGCTATTGCTACGGTAGCTGGCAACGACTCTGTAGTAGGTATGGGCTTTGTTCCCATAGGCCCTTCTGCTACTTATACAGAAGTAACCGCACCGCTTACCTATACTACTACCGACTATCAGGTGCATACATTACGCATTGTTTTTGCCAGTGGTGGCGGTTCCACATCCGGCACCCCTCTGGATAGCAGTATGCTGTACGTAGACGATGTTTCTATGACTGCCGAACCTCAGTCTGTTAGCAACGTTTACAATGCTAAGATAGTTTCTGTATTCCCCAACCCCGCTTCAGGTACACTCTACTTTACTGCGCCTGCCGGTAAGTCTTATTATTGTACACTGGCCGATGTGGCTGGCAGGGTAGTAACCACTGCACCGGTTAAAGCACGTACAGCGCTGAATGTAAGTCAGGAGCCCTCAGGTATATATATTTATACCATCAGCGATACAGATGGTACCGTTATACAGCGAGGCAAAGTCAGCATCAGCAATTAATAATTTTGGTATTAATTTTATCTTATACGATACCCGTATGCAAAAGCATGCGGGTATCTTCATTATAAATATTATTTTTGCCGCCAACTATGCTGAACGGTAAAAAAATAGTTGTTGTACTTCCGGCGTACAACGCTGCGCGCACCCTTGAACGCACATATAACGAAATTCCTTTCGAAATCGTTGATGACGTAGTACTTGTCGATGATAACAGCAGGGATGATACGGTGGCCGAAGGCCAGCGCCTCGGTATAAAACATATCATCAAGCACGAGGTTAATAAAGGTTACGGTGGTAACCAGAAAAGCTGCTACAGGAAAGCACTGGAGCTCAATGCAGATATCGTCATCATGCTGCACCCCGATTATCAGTATACGCCTAAGCTCATAATGGCTATATCTTCCATAATTGCCAATGAGTTATATCCTGTAGTGCTGGCCTCTCGTATTCTGGGTAAGGGAGCCCTCAGAGGGGGAATGCCAATGTATAAATATGTAGCAAACAGGATGCTTACCCTGTTTGAAAATATTATGCTGGGACAGAAACTCAGTGAATATCACACTGGCTACCGTGCTTTCTCTGCCGACGTTATCCGTTCCATTGACTTCACACACAACAGCGACGACTTTGTGTTTGACAATGAAATGATATCTCAGATATTCATGAATGGTTTCGAAATAGCAGAAGTTACCTGCCCTACCAAGTATTTTGAAGAGGCTTCCAGTATCAATTTCAGCCGCAGTATGAAGTATGGCCGCGGAGTATTGCGCGTGTCTCTTACGCACCGCTTCCATAAGTGGGGCCTTATCAGCAGTAAGCTTTACAAGAAGCAGTAAAAGGAATTATATTATATCATCGGGTCGGGGTGTTTTCAGCCCCGACCTTTTTATTTATACAGCCCTGTGCTGTTGCTCCTTAGTATGTACTTATTGATACTTCATCGGGTACTATCATTGATGGGCTGAACATTGAATTTGCCTCTCTCAGCATACCTTCCGCATCATTTCTGTTACGGTAGTTGCCCACCCGCACTCTGAAGCTGGGAGCCTGGTATATCAGGTAAGCACGTACCCCCGGGTTACGTCTCATAAACTCAGCCTTTACCTGCATAGCTTTTGCCCTGTCAGGGCCATAGTATATCTGTACGCGGTATCCTCTGCCGTTAAATACTGTTTTTATATCCCTGTGCACTACTCCGGCATTACTGGTATAGCTATCCGGGCCCGATGCCGGCGGTGGAGTTAGTGGCGGTGGTGGCGTTTTTACAGGTTCCGGTCGGGTGAGGCGTACATAGGTATGATATTTACGTACCAGCACTGCCAGTCGGGGATCAGTGTGTATATGTACATCACCGGTATTGCTGTCCTGAGCATGCGCATTGATGTTCAGGTATATTGTTGCTATTATAAATATAAGTACTACCGGTTTCACAAGGTCGCAAAAATAGCATAATCATCCCGCAATCGTATTTAATGGTATGTTATGTAGCGGCTACAGTTGCCGGATGGCAGATTTATTTCAATGCGGCTTTATATTCCTTTATCAGTTGCACACTCGATGAACAGCCCAAACGGGATGCACCTGCTTCTATAAGCTCCAGTGCAAAGTCGTACGTGCGTATACCACCCGATGCCTTTATGCCTATATTACCCGGCAAAAACTCACGCATCATACTTACTGCATGTACTGTAGCACCCGTGCCGGAAAAACCGGTAGAGGTTTTCATATAGTCTATTTCATGTTGTGCATACAGCTGGCAGCAGCTTATCAGTTCACTGTCAGTAAGCATGCCGCTTTCTACTATCACTTTTAGTATTTTATCTGCGGCTTTTACCGGCTGCAGGCAGGCTTCTATTTCCCGCTGCAGATGTCCCCAGTCGCCACTCTTAAGGGCGCAGAGGTCTATTACCATATCCAGTTCATCGGCTCCGGCTGCTACAGCCTCTTCTATTTCCCGCACTTTTACATCGGTGGCATTGTATCCCAGAGGAAAACCTATTACAGTAGCTACTTTTACTTTTGAACCATCCAGCAGTTTTTTTGCTCCTGCCACATACCGGGGGGGGATACAAACAGAAACAAAGCCAGACATAGAAGCCTCTACACATACCTTATCCACTTCAGCCACAGTTGTTGTCTGCTTCAGAATGGTATGATCTATATATGATGCAAGATTCAATGACATGTTAGGAGTGTGGGGTAAATATCAGAGTTTGCAAATTTAAAATTAATTTTAAAATGATATTCGGTTTTGTTCGAAAAACGTATCATTTTTCCATTCGGATATGGAACAAAAAACATGTCATTAACAGTTTATGTTAACACCTCGTGCTTTTTCGCACGTAAATAAACTTTCAGTTGTTGTTTTCTAAGATGGTACAGGTCCTTTTTATGAAAAAGAGGTTGTGCATGGCACAACCTCTTTAGCAAAGATATATATATCATTCCCGGAAAAGGAATTACATTCCGCCGTTTGTGATGATTTCATCAGCAAATTCGCTTGTTTTCAGTAGGGTAGCATCAGTCATCAGGTTATAGAAGTCTATGGTTACCCGCTTACTCTGTATAGTTTTAGCCAATGCTTCTTCTATCAGGTTAGCAGCTTCCGTCCACCCCATGTATTCCAGCATCATTACGCCACTAAGCAGCAGCGACGATGGGTTCATGGTGTTTGTGTTGGCAAAGCGTGGTGCAGTACCATGTGTGGCTTCAAATACAGCATGGCCGGTAAGGTAATTGATGTTTGCACCCGGCGATATACCAATACCACCTACTGCCGCAGCTGCAGCGTCTGATATATAATCACCATTCAGGTTCAGTGTAGCTACTACAGAGTAGTCCTGTGGTGCCAGTAGTATCTGCTGCAGGAAGTTGTCAGCTATTACATCCTTTATTATCAGTTTGCCGGCAGCCTGCTCAGTTTTCATCTGCGCGTTGGCTGCATCTTCGCCCTGTGTTTTCTTTGCATTTTCCCACTGGCCCCAGGTATACACTCTGTCGCCAAACTCACGCTCGGCCAGTTCATAGCCCCATGTTTTGAAGCCACCCTCAGTAAACTTCATGATGTTGCCTTTGTGTACAATGCTCACCGATGGTAGCTTATTGTCCAGCGCATACTGTATTGCAGCTCTTACCAGGCGCTCAGATCCTTCTTTCGATACTGGTTTTATGCCAAATGCCGATGATTCAGGGAAACGTATTTTTTTGCCTGCACCCAGCTCGTCGGTAAGGAAACGCAGCAGTTTGCCAGCCTCTGCGCTTCCCGCAGGAAACTCTATACCGGCATATATATCCTCCGTATTCTCACGGAAGATGGTCATATTTACACGTTCAGGGTGCACTACTGGTGAAGGCACACCTGTGTACCACTTTACCGGACGCAGACATACATACAGATCCAGCTCCTGGCGCATAGCCACATTCAGGGAGCGTATCCCACCGCCTACTGGTGTAGTCAGCGGACCTTTTATAGATACCAGGTATTCGCGGGCTGCATCCAGCGTAGCTGCAGGCAGCCATTCGCCTGTACTGTTAAATGCTTTTTCGCCGGCCAGCACTTCCATCCATTCTATTTTGCGCTGTCCTTTGTAGGTATGGGCCACAGCGGCATCCAGCACCTTTTTGCTGGCGTGCCATACGTCGGGTCCTATACCATCGCCCTCTATAAAGGGTATTATCGGGCAGTCAGGCACAATCAGCTGGCCGTTGGCGCCCATTGTAATCTTCTGTGGAGTCATTTTATCCTTACTTTTTTGTTTTATAGCGTCGCGAAGTTAAGTAAGCAAAAAAGAAAAAGGCGGATAAACTCCGCCTTTTTTATATAAGTTTTTGTAACCCCACAGGGGAAACCGTAATGTTTAGCAGTAAGTCTCAAAAGCCTGCATCAGGTTGGCCGCTATCATCTGAGCGGGTCTGCCTTCTATATTGTGGCGCTCTATCATGTGTACTACTTTACCATCTTTAAGCAGTGCTATAGCCGGTGACGATGGAGGGTAGGGCAGCAGATAGTTGTTACGTGCATGTTTTACCGCATCAGTATCAAAACCTGCAAAGCTGGTAGTAAGCCTGTCAGGAGTTTTGGCTGCGTTTTTTACCGCCATCAGTACACCCGGGCGTGCCGTACCTGCCGAGCATCCGCATACACTGTTTATCATAAGCAGGGTAGTGCCTGTCTGGCTCAGCGCGTTGTCTACATCTTCAGCTGTCAGCAATTCAGAGAAACCCTGGCTCGTCAGCTCTGCCTTCATCGGCGCTACTATTTGTTCTGGATACATTGTTTTTTCTTTATTTTTCTCCTGCAAATTTACAACAACTTGTATTACCGCTGCCAAAGCCTTTATAGATTGGTGTTATGTTCAGATAGGTGATTAATGGGCTGCGTATGTAATGTCGGTATTAGAGAGGGCCCGAAACCGCTGGTTGTCGTAAGGCAGGGCACCTATACCTTGTTATGAATACAAAGTGAGATACTCGTAAATGTGTTTTGTGAGGCGATTTTATACTTTATGTTATTGCAGTATTGGTATGCTTCCCCCACCTTTGTTTTACTATCCTGTACAGCAGGGCTATGTTTACCAGTGGTAGCAGCCATATGCAGCGGGAGTTCAGCCGGGTGCTCACATTGGCAAATGTAGCGGTTACAAATGCATTCAGCAGCAGGAACAGCAGCAGATACAGATACACACGGCCCACCTCTGTTTTTGTATCCTTTCCGGTCAGCAACATTACAGCCACAAAGGTGACCAGCAGAAACAGTATGTATACATCATCATAGAAAGGGATATTCAGTGTTTTCTGATTTTGTCTTACTACCGCAAATTCGCTTATCTCATGAGGGAAATACCTGTCTACAGCTTTATATACCGGGTTGTCTTTGTCGTATACCAGCCAGCTTAGCTCCTCGCTCTCGTCTATGTTACTCAGTACTATCTGTCTGCTGGTAGCTTCTATGCTTTTGTAGGCAAGAAAGGGCCAGTATTTTGGGCGGGATGCTATATCCCTTATAATGGTGGAATATTCTTCACGGTTAGCTTCCCAGCCACCTGTCTTACTCACCGGACTCGCCTGATCCCATACAAATCCCCACGCTACATGAGGCAGATTGTCTTTATAAGCGCATATCTTGTAGTCACGGGTGGGGCAGGCTTTTTCCAGATAGGTCCTCAGTACCCCACTTTCTGCCAGCTTCCCCATAAGGAATACGTGCGATGATGCACTGGTACGAAATCCTCTGCCCCCCATATAGTTACTGGTAAGTAGTGCCATCCATGCTATTACCGTAGTCCCCAATAGAGTAATAGCCTTTCTGCGGGTTGCCATCCAGCTATACCGGGGTATAAACGATGCCACCAGCAACAGTAGCGACAGTAAGGTTGCTATAACATAATGGGATACATGTACCAGTATAGATATCAGTATCAGCATTAGCAGTATAATTTGCTGCATCTTATTACCGGGATGCAGCATATATAACCATACCGCCAGAAATAATACCGGGGTAAATACATCCGGCATCAGTTGTCCGGTATACCATCCTCCTATTGTAGCTGTAGCCACGCACAGCAGCAGTGCCACAATGTGCGTATTTTCCATGTCTCCTGCTACTGCTTTTATAAAGCGGGTACACAGGTAGCTTACTATTAATGCCTGTACTGCTATAGTCCCCCACAGGCTGGCTCCAAGAGATGTACACCGCAGAAATAAGCCATAAAATATAGGCCGGGTTTCAGGCACCTCCATCGTAAAACCACTGTTTATATAAGCGGCAGTATCTCCGTTTACTATCGGGTAGCCATTGTATAGTGCCATCAGCAGAAAGGCAAATGTCCCTGCTGCAATAGGGTAGTATTTATTTAATGTCTGTTTCATGCGGTTGTGGCGTGGTTCCGGTATAGCATCGCGGATAACAGTTCTCCAATATACTTACAAATCAGGATAATGTATCGGGCATTGCAGGTGTGGTGGCACAGGCTTTGCCTGCTTTTTTACATGATATGCAGCATTAGGCATGTTGCCTTTTTCCATACTAGAAATACGACTATCGAATAAGGAGATTAGGGGTTATAAGAAGTTGAGGAAAGGAAGTTGATAGAACTATATATGTTAGCAGCGTAGATGAATCGGCATCCCTGTGTTACCCTTTTTCCGAATCCGCATGTTGTCACACTTACCATCGCAACTGATTGAAAATCCGCAGACTATAGGCCAGCACCTGAGAAAGCGGAGATTGCAGCTAAAGTTACTACAAAAAGACGTGGCGGCACTGATTGGCGTTACGGAAAACAGCATTGTGTATTGGGAGAATGAGCGATATGCGCCGCACGTTTCCTATTATCCGGCCATAATCCAGTTCTTGGGGTACAGTCCGCTTGTCATAGACACCACGACATTGGGAGGACGGATGAAGAAGTACCGCTTCGAGAACGGGCTAAGTCAGGAGGATTTGGCAAGGAAAATAGGGGTGAACGAGAGCACCATATTCCATTGGGAGAAGGGGGACTGCAGGCCAATGGGCAAGAAATTACGACTATTGGAAAATGTAATGTATCTAAAAGAGCTTTCAGATTGAAGGCTCTTTTTTGTGTATTTTTCCGCACACAATAATTGTAGCTTTAGTTTTTGTTCCTACCTTGATTGCCATATCGTGAAACTTGAAATAAAAGACAAACTCGAACATCCGGCTTCGCTAAAGGTCGCCCCCTTTAGAAAAGAAATACGGAACACTAATCCGCATAAGCATAACGCCTATTTGGAGATTATTTACCTGTTCCAAGGTACAGGTGTGCACACCATTGATGCTGTTCAATATTCCATCGCTTCACCGATAGTTTTCATTGTCCGAAAGGAACAAGTCCACCATTGGGAGCTTACTTCGGAACCGAGCGGGTATGTGCTTATAATAAAAAAAACATTCATTGATAACTGCCTTGATGGTGAGATCGGCGGACTCGTCTCGCACCTAAGCAGGTTTTCAAGTGTGCAGATTGAGGATGTTGCGATGTTGAATTGCTTATTTGAAATGCTTGTCAGGGAGCATTCAGCTACAACTTGCAACAAATCTATTGTTAGTGGGCTTCTAAAAGCAATACTGGCCAAAGTTGTCGGTAGTGCAGTGCCTGCGACAAATAACAGGGAATTGCCCCATGACCTGTTCTTGTCGTTCAGGGAGTTACTTAGCCAAAATACAGAATTATGGAACAGTGTAGCATTCTATGCGCGCAAATTGAACACAAGCCCGCAAAATTTGAATGCAGCTTGCCAAAAAGCGGTTGCCCAGTCTGCCTCGATGGTGCTTTCAGACTATCTGATGCGTGAGGCGAAAAGATTGCTGATATACACCACTAAAACGGTGTCTGAAATTGCCGATATGTTCGGTTTCAATGATGCTTCGCATTTCATAAAATACTTCAAGAGGCATTCTGACAAAACTCCCCAGCAGTATCGAAAGAATTGCTGATACCATACTATTTTCAAATATACCGTAGCCAATCCTCCGCATTGTACGAAATTTGCAGATATATGGCACATCTTAGCACTACTTGCATACACCGCTTTTTAAGTACAACATTGTTATCTGCTTCACTTTTTTGCGCCTCCATGCCTGCCTCCGGATTTTGGGTAGTAAATTTTGGCACGGCAAGCACACTACAACCTAAATCTATCGGCTTTGCGGCCGGCATGGGTGGCCAGATGGTCTTCCTCGGAGAGCCGCGTATGACGAGTGCTTTTTTCACCATACCCCACGCAGGTTTTCGTTTCGGCCTTACCTCACGGGTAGATGCAGGTCTACGGCTTGCGCCAATTCCGTTGCCGTTTTCAACCGTCGGCCCCGGTTTTGGCATTAATATTGATGCAAAGTTTCGTCTTACAAATACTAATAGCAAAGTACAATGTGCGTTGGTAGCGGGCATTGGAGGTGCGCATGTGCTGATACGGGACGAACATCGGTTTGCGTGGAGCCCGAATGCTGCAGCTCTGACGACATTTCGAATAAACAAGCAAACACAAATTACCTTTATGGGCAGGTATGTTCATTTAGAAATCCCCACTGCTAAAGAGGGCGCGAAAGGTAATTTTGTTGATATATCGGGTGTATCAGCCGGTCTGAAACGGTCAATCACTCCTTCAGTTTCCATTTTGCCGGAAGTTGGCGTGTATTGGTACGAGGGGGCAGTAACAAAGATACCGACAAGCGGCCCTGGCTTTCAGTATGGCTTAATGCTTGCCGCCACACTCTAAAAACAAACATATGCACGGACATTCGGAGAAAAATCATTGGGAGAATATATATTCCACCAAGCAAGCACATGAAGTCAGTTGGACGCAAGCAGTGCCTCAAACTTCGCTGGACTTTATCCACCTAGCAAAATTGGATAAACACGCAGAGATAATAGACATTGGCGGAGGGGATAGCAGGTTGGCAGATTTCTTGCTTGATGAAGGTTTTGAAAACGTGTCTGTATTGGACATAAGTGAAGAAGCGCTAAAAAAATCTCAAATCAGGCTTGGCAATAAATCCGCCAGAATAACGTGGATAGTGAGCGATATTACCAAATTTAAGCCTACTAAGAAATATGATTTTTGGCATGACCGGGCAGCCTTTCACTTCTTGACAACCGAAGGTCAAATTAAAAAATACATTTCAACCGCGCGGGCATCTGTTAAATCAAATGGCGTTGTTACTATAGGGACATTTAGCACACAAGGCCCCAAAAAATGCAGCGGACTTGAGATAAAGCAATACAGCGAGGAAACCTTGACGGATGAATTACGAAACGGCTTTGAGAAAATCAAGTGTGTAACCGAAGACCACACTACGCCATTCAACACCAAACAGAATTTCGTCTTTTGCAGCTTCAAAAGAATGTGATGAAGCAGTTATTGGAAACCGACACGTCAAAGACAACCATTCTTATCCGCATAATGGTTGGAACCGTATTCCTATCCGAAGGAGTTCAGAAATTCTTGTTTCCTACCATACGGGGCGCGGGACGGTTCGAGAAAATTGCCCTGCCAGTGCCTGAGTTCTTGGCTTACTTCGTGGGTAGTTTTGAAATAGCTTGCGGCACGTTGCTTTTGCTTGGACTATTTACCCGTTTGGCAAGTATTCCATTGCTTATTATAATGCTTGTAGCGTTTGCTACTACAAAAGCGGAAATACTGACAAACAAGGGATTTTGGGAAATGCTGCATGAGAGCAGAACGGATTGGGCAATGTTATTGGGAAGCATATTTCTTCTTATCAGAGGTAGTGGCGGCTACTCACTGGACAACATACTATTCAGCAAAAGAACATAAATGGAAATTGTAATCATATCGACTGCCGCGTTTCTCATAGCAATTCTCACATTCTTTTCGGGCTTTGGGTTGGGAACAATACTCACACCCGTTTTTATGGTTTTCTTTCCCGTTGATTTGGCTATTGCGTTGACTGGCATCGTGCATTTTTTCAACAACATTTTTAAATTGCTGTTGGTTGGAAGACATGCTGACAAACAGGTGCTGCTCCGCTTCGGCATACCTGCGGTGATCGCCGCGCTATTAGGTTCATGGCTATTGCTCAACATACCTGACTTGAAGCCGCTTTTTGCTTATGCCTTGTTTGGTAAGAACTTTGAAGTATATCCTGTGAAATTTATCATCTCGGTTTTGCTTATCATTTTCGCTTGCATAGACCTGATACCATACTTCAGCAAGCTCCAATTTGGGAAGGACAAATTACCGATTGGTGGGGTATTGAGCGGGTTCTTTGGTGGGCTTTCAGGAAATCAGGGCGCATTGCGAAGCGCGTTTCTAATAAAGGCTGGACTTTCAAAAGAAGCCTTTATTGCTACTGCCGTGGTTGTATCAACGATGGTGGACTTCACTCGATTGAGCGTTTATGCCACACGCTTTTCAAAGTCTGGATTAATCGAGAATATGAGCTTGGTGCTTTGGGCCACACTCGCTGGTATTGCAGGCGCATATATTGGCAACAAACTTTTGAAGAAAATTACGTTGCGTTTCTTGCAAGTTACAGTTGCCTGCATGCTTATAGTACTGTCTTTAGCCTTAGGAACAGGAATTCTATAACGGACTGTAAAAATTGACAGTACACGCAACACACTCCACCATGGGATGTTGAATCGGTCTTCGGAAACATCAAATCGAACCATGGGTTCCGCCGCTTCATGCTCAAGGGTAAGAAAAAAGTGGCCATTGAGGTCGGATTATTGGCCATTGCACAAAATTTGAGAAAAAAAGCAGCCTAAAATCGGTTGTTTTTGACTTTTTGTCGCCAATAGCCCTCATATAAGCTAATAGAATTGTACCAACCGAAAATTCCAAAATGAAAAGGGCTGTCTCAAAATTTGACTTTTGAGACAGCCCCTTTTGTCTTGACTTGAACATCATTCAATTGGTAATATTGTCATTGACTAGTCAATCACCCTTATTACTTGCTGTTCCACTTGATGAATGGCAGATACATAATCCTGTTGCTAAAATGCCACCACCAGCAAAAAGAAGAAGAGTGATCAATCCTAAATTGACAAGTAAGTTCTCAGAATTGTAATAGTATTTGTTCAAGAATTCGCGGTACAATTTTATGTCAAGCAATGGGTTCATATCACTTGTTTGTAGTGATATTAGACAACCTGATATTATTAGCCCTACTGATGTCAATTTTCTAATGAATTTCATGTATATTTATTTTTTATATTATACATATAAAACTGGAATTAGGTATCCACAACAAACATTAAACATACAGGAGATTCATTTTTTTATTAATATTGTATGAGTAATATTAAACTTAATTGTATGAGCAGTTTATCATCAAATCCATCTACAATATTTT
>Ga0075012_10000404_pt1 | contig 46725 bp, 36 predicted proteins | sample All_14_2_FD_71474 | JGI IMG/M metagenome (GOLD analysis project Ga0075012, IMG submission 71474) | Freshwater microbial communities in response to fracking from Pennsylvania, USA - Allegheny Zone_MetaG_DW_15 | ecosystem: Environmental > Aquatic > Deep subsurface > Groundwater > Drilled...
GGCAAAACAAGAGTGCGAAGCAGGTCAAATAAATACCATTAAATTATTGGCAGAATATGGACTAAAAGTAGATTCATTAACCAACGCAATAAGAAAAATAGACGGCAGTATTGTCAAAGAAATATCCCCATCTCTTACGATAGCTATTACACCTAAAATACAAAATGGGAACAATGAAAGACTCCTAGTTTATGAACTTATATCTTATAACGCTGAATCTCACATATTAGACATATCATACAGCGTCTTGAATGTAAAAAACAATAAAATAGCTAATAACCCTATAGTATTCAAAACCAATACATCAAATTTTACGACAATAGTCCCAAAGGTAGATTTATACAAAACATCGGAATTTAAGAAGTCGCTTTTTTTGGATAGACCTATTTTAAAATACTGTAGTGACACGTTCGCATTAGCTATAGAAATTCCATATAAGTCTAAAAACAATACAAGAATGACTCCAATGAGGAAGGTATATATTGTATATAAAAATGTAAATAATGTTATTGAGGCAGATAATAACACTTTTAATCAAGTTGCATATAAACTAAACAAAGCTAAAATATGGCTTAAACTATACGACTTGTAATTTTTGTAACTTTATACAATGCCTAAGAAGACTAACATAAGGCGAGAAAAGAGGGTAATGCTATCCGATAAGGAGCTTTATCGAAAAGTATGAATCGGGGCAACAGCCAGTATCTAAATTGATTGGTTCGCTACTTAGTAAACCTACTCCAAATGCTCCAGTAAAAGTGAATAAACGAAAATAATATGCATCTATTTATTTACATTTAGTACACAAAACTAAATGTAAAATGATATTTACACCCCCTGCATGGAAAGTAGCTATTAAAAGACTTAAGGGGATTAGAGATAACTACGAGGATACTTTGTATTGGGCTGCTGAAATGGCTCAAATGGTTAGGGATATATATGGGGATGATTCTATTCAACACAGGGAAACGTACCATTATTACAATACTTACATATCGGCAAAAAGCCTAAGAACCGATAATGGTAAATTCATAATAGAGTTCCTTTCGGCAATGATTGCTACCATAGAAAGGGATAGATACATTAACCAGCCACCAAAAGGAAACTATCTTTCCAGATTAGATAACCAGACAGTAACATGGATATTAGGTATTCTTTGCGTTGGCTCTTTCTTCGTTGGAAAATATGCAACAGAAATTGACATGCTAAAACAAAATTCAGTTACGACTACTAATTCCACGAGCAATGTTAGCAACGATAATACCACCAAAAAAACACATCAAACAAATCGTGTAGATACTCATATCTTAAATAATAAAAACAACGTTAAAATAGATAGCTCAAAAATTTAGTACATTTAAGTATATCGTTACCGCAAATCAGTATATATCACTGAAAATGAGAGGATATGTACCAATACTGCACAGATATAAAAATCGGGTGTGGGCAATGAATAATGTACTTACAGTTCTCCGTTGCCGGATTACTCGCCTGTCACCAATCCACAGGTACAACATCCCACTGATGCGGTAATGGGGCATAGCCTTGTGACAGCCCGCAATAACTACTCAAGACTGTGAGTTTATTCCTTACCTGGTCCCACCCTGCCTGCTGCACAACTATAAAAGTGGCCTAACTTCACACAAAAAGGAAATCATGAACCAATCAGATATAAACGAGTACAGGCAGGTATGGGACAACCGGTATGGCAATGAGGAATATGCATATGGCAAGCAACCCAATGCTTTTTTTGCCGCACAGCTGGAAAAACTATCGGCAGGCCGCATACTGATGCCTGCCGATGGTGAGGGCCGCAATGGCGTATATGCTGCTACCAAAGGCTGGGATGTAACCGCCTGCGACCTGAGTGCAGCAGGGAAAACAAAAGCGCTGGAGCTGGCAGGTGAGTGTGGCGTAAACATCGACTATGTGGTGGGCGACCTTATGGACCTGAACTTTCCCGAAGGGCACTTTGATGCTATAGGGCTGATATATGCTCACTTCCCCGCCGATGTAAAAAGTAAACTGCACCACAAGCTGATAACATTGCTGCAACCGGGAGGCATAGTACTGTTTGAAGCATTCAGCAAAAATCACATTCCTTTTGTGACGGCCAACCCCAAAGTAGGTGGACCCAAAAACATAGATATGCTGTTCTCGGCAGAAGAGGTGGCGGCAGACTTTGCGGGGTTTGATACCATACTGCTTACAGAGGAAGTAGTGATGCTGGAAGAGGGCGCCTACCATGTGGGTGAGGGCTCTGTAATAAGATTTGTGGGAAGAAAACCACTATAATGCCAGACTATATGCCATCTGTGCTATGACCTTATTAAAGGTTTTGATATTTTTGCGCGCCGAAGCCGGAAAACCGGCCGGAGCAGACTAACCATACCAGAACCGGATTAAGACAGATGTCAGGACTAAAAGACAAGATTCTCAACAGCGAAAGTAACCTGCTGCTATACAGCTTTGCCCCACCAAAAATAGATACTACAGAAGAAAGGCGTAAGGAAATAGCACGCATACAGCTGGCGCGCATGGAGGGGCTGCATATAGATGGGGTAATCCTTTATGACATACAGGACGAAAGCCACAGGACCAATGAGGAGCGTACATTCCCCTATGTACCTACTATATCGCCGGAGCTGTATGCCAAAGATTATCTGCACAGCCTGCAGGTACCCAAAATCATCTATAAGAGCATAGCCAATCATACCAGAGAGATGTTTGATGAATGGCTGCGTAATAACAGGGAGCTGGAATATGCAGTATTTGTAGGCGCATCGTCCAAAGCACAGATAGAAGAGACAAAATTTACACTGACAGATGCCTACAACCTGCGCCAGCAGCATCACGACCATATAATACTGGGAGGCGTAACCATACCGGAACGCCACAGCAAAAAGGGCGACGAGCATAACAGAATACTGGAAAAGAAACAGAATGGCTGCCGCTTCTTCGTATCGCAGTGTGTGTATAATATACACGATACCAAAAATCTGCTTTCTGACTACTATTACGACTCGCTGGACAACAGCTATGAACTGCGCCCAATAATACTCACACTGAGTCCCTGCGGCTCTATGCGTACACTACAGTTCATGAAATGGCTGGGCATAGAAGTACCCCAATGGCTGTATAATGATCTGAAACACTCAAAGGATATATTAAAAACATCGGTACACGTAGCAGTAAATATTGCATCAGAAATAGCTGAGTTTGCCCATGCCAAACAAATACCGATAGGTTTTAATATAGAAAGTGTATCGAACCGGAAAGACGAAATAGATGCTGCCATAGAGCTGCTGCACGAGACAGAAAAGATACTGGGCCGGTAATACCCGGCAGTGAATGAGTAGCACCTAACCGGGAATGAGCGTTTTCCGCTTACCTTTGCAGCCTTATGACACAGGAGAACCTGAAAGAGATGCGCGACAGGGTAACGCACCTGCATCGCTTTCTGCGTATAGAGGATAAACTTGCCAAACTGGAGAGTGACCGTCAGCTGACGCTGGCACCGGGTTTCTGGGACGATAATACCCGGGCTACCGGCATTCTGAAAGAGATGAAAATAGCCAAGTTCTGGACAGAATTCTATGACAGGGTAAAGAGCTCTGTAGAGGATTTTGCTGTATTGTTCGACTTCTGGAAAGAGGGCGAGGCTACAGAAGATGAGGTGAAAGAGGCATGGAACAAGGCATCGGAAGATGTGGAGGAGCTGGAGTTCAAGAGTACACTGAACGAGCCGGAAGATGAAATGCCTGCCATGATAGTAATAAACAGTGGCGCCGGTGGTACAGAAAGCCAGGACTGGGCAGAAATGCTGCTGCGCATGTACCGCATGTATGGCGAAAAGCAGGGCTGGAAGGTGAGTGAAATAGATGTGCAGTATGGCGACGGTGCAGGCATCAAGCAGGCTACGCTGGAGTTTGACGGTGAGTTTTCCTACGGACTGATGAAGGCAGAAAGCGGCGTACACCGTCTGGTGCGTATATCGCCTTTTGACTCCAATGCCAGAAGACATACTTCCTTTGCATCAGTATTCGTATATCCGCTCATAGATGATACAATAGATATACAGGTAAACCCTTCTGACCTGGAGTGGGCGTTCTTCCGCTCAGGTGGCTCAGGTGGGCAGAACGTGAACAAAGTGGAGACGGCGGTGCGCCTGAAGCATATACCTACCGGCATTATAGTAGAATGCCAGCAGGCACGTACACAGGGAGAAAACAGGGAGAAGGCGCTGACCATGCTGAAAAGCCGCCTGCATGAAGAGGAAATGCGTAAGCGCGAGGAAATGAAAAATGCCGCTAACGCCAATAAGAAGAAAATAGAATGGGGCTCGCAGATACGCAGCTATGTGTTCCATCCGTATAAAATGATCAAAGACCACCGTACCGACTATGAAGTAGGTAATGTACAACCGGTAATGGATGGTGAGCTGGACGGCTTTATAAAAGCCTACCTGATGACAGCGAAAGACGAACAGTAACAACCGGCTGCCCAGGACGGGATACCCACCAGCTGAAAAGTATACAGTACCGGGCCATGAGCAAAAAGAAAAAGGAGCAAAAGTTTAAACTGAGTGCCCTGCGAAGAGTATTTGCTTTTGCAGGGCCTTACCGGCGTACGCTGTACACCGTGGCTATGCTGGCAATAGTACTGGCTGCGATATCGCCCCTGCGTCCGTACCTTATAAAGGTATCGGTAGATAAGTATATAAGCCATAACCTGCTGCAGGGGCTTATACAGATAAGTCTGGTGCAGCTGGGGCTGCTGCTGGTGGAAAGTATGCTGCGCTTCTGGTTTACCTACAGGAGCAACTGGCTGGGGCAGACTGTGGTAAATGATATGCGGAATACCGTATTCAGGAAAATACTGCACCAGAACATATCCTATTACGACAATACGGCTATAGGTACGCTCACTACCCGCACCATCAATGATATGGAGGCTATTAATGATATCTTTTCTGAAGGTATCATATCTATAGTAGCGGATACGCTTACCATCATTGCCATCATTACGGTAATGGCTGTGACAGACTGGCGGCTTACGCTGGTGTGCCTGGCTACCTTCCCGCTGCTGATACTGGCTACGTGGTGGTTTAAGGAAGCAGTAAACAAATCGTACCAGCGGGTGCGTAATGCGGTGGCTGCACTGAATGCCTTTGTGCAGGAGCATCTTACCGGCATGTACATAGTGCAGGCATTTGCGGCAGAGGAGCGGGAGCTGGGTAAGTTTGATACCATCAACAGGGAACACCGGGATGCCAACATAAAGGGGATATTTGCCTATTCGGTATTCTTCCCGATAGTGGAGATAATACTGGCGCTATCGCTGGGGTTGCTGGTATGGTATGGCGCATCGCGCATACTGAACTATGGGGCTACGCCGGGTATTATCATCTCATTTGTACTGTACCTGAACCTGCTGTTCCGTCCGCTGCGTATGATGGCCGATAAGTTCAATGTACTGCAGATGGGTGTGATAGCGGCAGACAGGGTATTTACAGTACTGGATAGTGAAGAGTACCTTAAAGATAATGGCAGCGAAAGCGCAGAAGGTATAAAGGGCGAGGTAATATTCAAAGACATACACTTTCGCTACAAGCCCGAAGCGCCAGTGCTGCGGGGTGTTTCCTTTCACCTGAGAGCGGGCAAAACTCTGGCTGTGGTAGGCCATACCGGGGCAGGCAAAACATCACTGATAAGTATACTGAACCGGCAGTATGAAACTGAGGCCGGGGAAATACTGATAGATGGCCGCAACCTGAAAACCTATGACATCTACAGCCTGCGCAGCAGAATAGGCATTGTGCTGCAGGATGTATTCCTCTTCAGCGGAACGATAACGGATAACATAACGCTGAGAGATGAGAGCATAACGCAGGAGCGGGTAATAGATGTGTGCAGGATGCTGGGCATACATGACTTTATAGAGCGGCTGCCGGGTGGCTATGACTTTAATGTAATGGAGCGGGGCAGCACCCTGTCGCAGGGGCAGCGGCAACTGTTGTCATTTGCACGAGCACTGCTGTACGACCCTGCCATACTGATACTGGATGAGGCTACGGCTTCTGTGGACAGTGAGACAGAAGTACTGATACAGCAGGCTATAGACAAACTGATAAAAGGCAGAACATCGATAGTAATAGCTCACCGGCTTTCTACCATCCGCAAAGCAGATGAAATACTGGTACTGGATAAGGGCGAAGTAAAAGAAAGAGGCGACCATGCATCACTGATAGCAGCACAGGGTGAGTACTATAAGCTATACACTGCGGTAGAGCAGCGTAAGGAAAAGGAAGTGCTGTAGTAGTATTACCTGTATATAAGGTCAGGCAACAGGAAAGTTGTAGCGGATACCTTTCTCTGCCACAAAATGACGGATAGCCATAAAGGATACGTTATCGGGCGCATCGGCCAGGCTCACTATCAGTACTACATCATAGCCATCTTCTATATCACCGGCAACGGTGGTATTGCTGCCGGGTATGAATGCTTCCAGAAAAGTGTCTCTGCCCGGCTGTGAGAACGGACAAACAATTACAGCCTCTACTATATAGATATCTCCCGAAAGGGAGAACTCCGTATCGGTGAGGTCCTGAAAATCGTCGCATATCTCAACTGCCTCAGCGTGAGAAAAGGGGGTGAACTCCATAAATGCGGCCTGCTGCTATACAGAGAATGAGGTGCCACAACCACAGGTGCTGCTGGCATTAGGGTTACTGAATACGAAGCCACGGGCGTTAAGACCATCGGAATAGTCTACATTCATACCAAAGAGGTAAATGCCGTGTGCATCTTTCATTACTACGGGAATGCCCTCTATTTCATAGGTTTTATCGTCTGGCTCTATAACATCGAAACCCAGTATATAGCTAAGACCTGAGCAACCGCCACCCTTCACGCCTATGCGCAGATACTGGCTGGCATCAAAACCGGGCTCACTCATTAGTCTTTTAATCTCTGCCACTGCATTGCTGCTCAACTTCACGGGTGCTTCTGTACTTACTGTTGTTTCCATACTATAATCAATGTATTTAGAGCAAAATTACGATGTATGGCGGGGGCTTCCAAATGATGTGCATCAGTATATAGAATGGGGGTATAAGTAGCGCAGGGGGTAATTGTGATGATTACAACTATACTTCAATTAACAAATCTTTACCCTTACTTAACGCATAAATGGCTTTTGCATAGATATATTCCGTACTTTTGCACGCTGAAAAATGGCCCTTCCTCATTTTCCAAAAGCAGGAGGGGTATTTTTTTAAGCTGAAAACAAGCATAACAGACAGATATGGATATACGTAACATTGCCATTATTGCGCACGTTGACCACGGTAAGACAACACTGGTAGATAAGATACTGCACTCTACCAATGTATTCCGTGACAACCAGGAAACGGGAGAACTCATTATGGATAGTAACGACCTGGAACGTGAGCGTGGCATCACCATTCTGGCAAAGAATGTGTCGGTTACCTATAAAGGAGTAAAGATAAATGTGATAGACACTCCAGGTCACGCCGACTTTGGCGGTGAGGTGGAGCGCGTACTTAAAATGGCAGATGGTGTGCTGCTGCTGGTAGATGCCTTTGAAGGGCCCATGCCACAGACACGCTTTGTACTGCAGAAGGCGCTGAACCTGAATCTGCACCCGATAGTAGTAATCAATAAGGTGGATAAGCCTAACTGCCGCCCTGATGAAGTTCATGATGCGGTATTTGAACTGTTCTTCCAGCTGGATGCTACAGAAGAGCAGCTGAACTTCCCTACTATATATGGTTCATCAAAACAGGGCTGGTTCAATACCTCTCTGAAACCAACAGAAGATATAACTGTACTGCTGGATACGATACTGGAAAAGGTTCCTGCCCCGAGTGTGGTAGAGGGTCCTGTACAGATGCAGGTAACATCTCTGGACTATTCATCGTTCCTGGGACGTATAGCGATAGGCAAAGTAACACGCGGCACACTGAAAGAAGGCCAGAGCGTAATGCTATGCAAAGCTGACGGCACTATGCAGCGCAACAGAATTAAAGAGCTGTATGTATTTGTGGACATGGGCAAAAAGCGCGTAGCCGAGGTAAACTGCGGTGATATATGCGCTGTAGTGGGTATAGAAGGCTTCCAGATAGGTGAAACAATAGCTGATGCTGACAACCCGGAAGCAGTGCCAGTGATACCAATTGATGAACCAACAATGAACATGCAGTTCAGCATCAACAACTCACCATTCTTTGGTAAGGAAGGTAAGTTTGTAACCAGCCGCCACATACGCGACAGGCTCATGAAAGAGCTGGAAAAGAATCTGGCGCTGCGCGTGGTAGAGACTGATGATGCAGATAAGTTCCTTGTATATGGACGTGGTATCCTGCACCTGAGCGTACTGGTAGAAACCATGCGCCGTGAAGGTTATGAACTGACCGTAGGACAGCCACAGGTAATAGTTAAAGAAATAGACGGCAAGAAGTGTGAGCCATATGAGCTGCTGGTAGTAGATGTACCATCAGAGTTCAGCGGTAAGGTGATAGACCTGGTAACACAGCGTAAAGGCGAAATGATGATTATGGAAACAAAAGGGGAAATGCAGCACCTGGAGTTTGACGTACCATCGCGCGGCCTGATAGGTCTGCGCTCGCAGATGCTTACGGCTACTACGGGTGAGGCTGTAATGGCACACCGCTTTAATGAGTACAAACCATGGAAGGGGCATATACCTGGCCGTAACAATGGCGTACTGCTGGCCAAGCAGGCAGGTAGCTCTACCGGCTATTCCCTGGACAAGCTGCAGGATCGCGGATCGTTCTTTATAGACCCGGGAGAAGAGCTGTATGGCGGCCAGATAATAGGTGAGCATATAAAACCAGGAGACCTGGTGGTGAATGTGGTAGAAGGTAAAAAACTGACCAACATGCGAGCCAGTGGTAGTGATGATGCTACCCGTATAGCTCCCAAGATTCAGATGACTCTTGAGGAGTGTATGGAATACATACAGCAGGACGAGTGTATAGAAGTGACACCACAGAACATACGCCTGCGTAAAATAATGCTGGATGAGGAAGACCGTAAGAAATATCAGAAGATGCTGAAAGCGGAAGCATAATTACTGATAATACTAATTGATATTTAATATAAATGGGTGTAACTATACGTTACACCCATTTTCCGTTAATACATGAAGGAAAATACCAATAACAACATTACCAACACTTCAGCAAAAAAACACGTCTATATTATTGATGCCGTAAACTTAAATGATTAATTTTATACATCTACCTGCACATATATACACGAAAAGACCACGCCCATGAGGAGAATATTATTACCCCTTATCCTATCCCTGCTATGCAGTACCAGCGGGTATTCACAATTTGTGGCTGACCTTGCAGGCTATCCGCTTGTTACAACAGGTTGGAATGTTGGCGGTTTGTCTACTGTAGTGGACAGCTTTGTACAACTGACAGCCCCCACTACCACACAGGCTGGATATGTATATTATGCCACTCCGGTAAACCTGACCGGATGCGGACAGTTTACTGTAGACTTTGACTATCGTATACAGGCTTCACCATCATCCACAGTAGCAGATGGCATTGCATTCTGGTATATCAGTAACCCTCCCAGTGGTTTTGTATCAGGAGGAGGTATCGGCTTACCCACATTTGCCAACGGGCTCATTATGATTATGGATACGTATAACAATGTGGCACCGGCTGACGTACCTCTGGCAACATTGCTGGGTTATAACGGAACCATATCGGGCTATACTGAAGGGTCTACAGCCGGACTGCTGGCACCTGTAGCTCCACTACTTACCTTTATCACAGATGGCACCTGGCGACATTGTAAAATCACCTATAATGTAGGTACAATAAATGTGTATTTCAATTACAGCGCTACTCCAACCCTGACGGGAACGTACCCACTTTCCATAACCGGATATTTTGGTTTCAGCTCCAGTACCGGTGCATCTTACAGTACGCAAAGTGTAAAAAACGTTCATATTACAGCTCTGGTATCACTGCCTGTACCTACGGTAACCTCTCCGGTAACCTATTGCCAGGATGATGTGGCAGTACCGCTTATTGCAACCGGCGACCCCGGCGCTACAGTAAGATGGTTTACTACTGATACCGCAACAGTTGTGTCACTGCCGGGCGCACCTACCCCCAGCACAAGCGTGCCAGGTACGTATAAATGGTATGTGCGCCAGTTTGCAGGCACCTGCATAAGCCCCGCGGACTCGGTAACTGTAATTGTAAATCCAAGACCAGACCCACCTGAAGTAAGTGCTGTAACGGAATACTGCCAGAATGAGCCGTTTGTACCATTTACCGTAACGGGCAGCAGCCTGCTATGGTACACTACCACCACAGGGGGGGCCGGTAGCGCTACTGCACCTACAGTACCAACTGCCACTCCAGGCAACTACAAATATTATGTATCGCAAACGGTGCTGGGATGTGAAAGTTTCAGAGACTCGGCAGAAGTAACGGTTTACCCTACCCCACCTGCACCTACTATGACTGCCGGCCAACTGACATATTGCCAATATGAGGATTTTGTACCTTTTGTGATAGCAGGCACCAGCATTAAATGGTATACAACAGCAACCGGCGGTGTACCGCTGGCTACCGCACCTACTGTAAACACTACAGTAGCCGGAACTACAGACCTGTATGTATCACAAACAGATGTACATGGGTGCGAAAGTGACCGTCTGCATCTGCCGGTGGTGGTAAATGCAGAGCCACCGGCTCCTTCAGTGAGTCCCATATCTTATTGCCAGTATGCCGCTGCCACACCTCTTATAGCAGGGGGCGCAGGTCTTACATGGTACGGACCGGGCGTAACACCCGGCTCTCCGGTAGCACCGGTACCATCTACAGCACTAACAGGAACAACGACCTATTATGTAACGCAAACTGTGAGCGGATGTGTAAGCGACAGTGCTGCACTGCCGGTAACAGTAGACAGTACTCCTGTAACACCTGATACATGGGCCAACAGCCCTGTGTGTGAGGGCGACACGCTGTATCTGAATGCATCATCGGCCACAGCAGGTGTATCATGGGTATGGCTGGGACCAAATACATTTGCTGCAACTGATGCCAATACCTATCTGTATCCGGTAACGCTGGCTGCTGATGGTTTCTATACCGTAACTGCCACTCTGGGAGGATGCTCTTCCACAGCAATAGTAGCAGTAGCCGTAACACCCCTGCCATCTGTAACCATTACAAGTAATGACCCGGTATGTACCGGAGACACACTACAGCTATCTGCTACAGGAGCCCCAGGTACAGTTTTCACATGGGCAGGTCCTTATACGTTCATATCCAATGCTCAAAACCCATTCAGGACACCAGTAGTAGCAGAATACGGTGGAGAATATCACGTAACGGTACAGTATAATGGGTGCACGAATCATGCGAGTCACTGGGTGACCATCAACCAAACACCTACACCACCGTGGATAAAATGGCTTACTTACTGCCAGTATTACGATGCACCATATCTGCAGGCAACAGGGACTGACATAAAGTGGTTCACATCATCTGACCCTACAGCTACAGGCAGCTCAGTGCCTCCTAAACCACAGACAGATTTTGTAGGATTTTCATTCTACTACGTAAACCAGACAGTAGCAGGATGTCCCAGCGCTATTGACTCAATAAGGGTAATCGTAAACCCGAAACCTACAGTAACAGTAATACCTGTAGACTCTACAGTATGCCCCCATGACTCTGTAATGCTGACTGCTGTAAATACAGATGACATAGCCTATTTCTCCTGGTATCCGACCATGTACCTGGACAAAAACAGCGGGCCGAGTGTAGTAGTGCGTCCTGAAACGAACATGAATTACATGGTAGTAACAACTAACATGTATGACTGTACAGACACTGCAGAAATACGTATTAATGTAAAACCAGGCGCAGTAGTACACCTGGAAGATTCTGTAACACTGTATCCGGGAGAAACATATCAGATTAATCCTCAGACCAACTGTACTTCATTTAACTGGACACCATCGGGAGGATTATCCGGCAAGTATCTGTCTAATCCTACAGCTTCGCCTGCAATAAGTACAAAATATGTACTAACCGGGAGAACAGAATGGGGATGCGTGACCAAAGACTCCATTAATATAAACGTGGCTGCTGACGGACTTATATCTATACCCAATGCCTTTAGCCCTGGTAGCGTGAACAATATATTTAAACCTGTGCGCCGTGGAGATGCAAAACTTCTGAAGTTTCGCGTATTTGACCGCTGGGGTGTAGTTGTATATGAAGGCAATGATATTGATGCCGGATGGGATGGGACCTATAAAGGTGTACCCCAACCAACAGGTGTATATGTATACGAAATAACTGTATCTACTGCTGCCGGTAGGATATTTAATAAAGCAGGGAATGTGACACTATTGCGATAAAAATCCAATAAAGTACTGATACATAAATATCTTATTAAATGTAAGAGGCGTTAGTAATACTACGCCTCTTATTCACTTTATACATATGTTACTTAATAGCAATCCAGTACGCCTCATTTTTTATTAAATGTTATTTTTTTTGCGAAAAAAACTATCGAATTGCCTGAAAAGCCTGTCTATGTTAATAGGAGTGGTATATGATTTCCTGATTTCAGATAAGCTGAATCCGAAATTATTGCTATTTTTATTGTGACATCGTCTTGCTATTATTACAGATAGCAGGTGAGGTCATGAATTGTTTTAATTCCATTAAACGATTTAAAATACTCACAACCGGGTCCATGAAACTAAATTCTATACTCAAATCTTTATTTGGCGGCACACTGCTATTGTCATCTGCGGCAAATGCACAGTTGATAGCACCCAGCGTATTTCTTCAGGGTTCATTTGTAGAAGTGGGTGTGGCACAAAACGGTTCATTCGGTGCCGGTCCGGTACCGGCTACCTATCACCCCCGCTCAACCGGTGGTGGCGGTGGCAGCAACATTGCCATCGTATATGATTTCGGGCATGATGGCTGGGCAACAGGCACTCCTGGTTACTATGGTGATTATATTTATCCGGGCACCCCCTTTGAAGGGTGGTCGGTACAGGTAGCCGGAAACAGAAGTGATGCGTTCTATTCATCAGGCGCTGCGTCATTCGGTGGCCCCGGCGGGCTTACCGGCAACAACTTTTCTTACTTTTACACCCCTGCCAGCAGTACGTGCGGCATGCCTGCAGACCCCGCATCAGTATCGGGTGTATGGCAGGGCAGCATGACATCGGGTGGTGGTGGCCTGCGTATACGCCAGACAACAACAGTAGATACCAATGGCTCATGGGTACTGGTAACAACCGTATTTACCAATGCGGGAGCAACACCGCTGAATGACCTTTATTATCACAGAACTTGTGACCCGGATAATGATGTAACCTACTCTGGCAGCTACTCTACCATAAATGTTGTTACGCATCAGAATGATGTGAACCACAGAGTACAGGTAGGCTCCTACGGCTACTCTATGTATCATGACGCATATCTGTCTCTGGGTACAAAAGACTGCCGTGCAAAATGTCTTATATACCAGTCATGGCCCCCTGCCGCAGGTACCGGCAATAACCTGGACCTGATATGGGCAGGCACTCCTACAGGCATGGGCAGCACTTATTACGGAGTGGGACAGACGACTGTAAATCAGGATATCGCAATAGGTCTTGTATATAACATAGGTAATCTGGCACCTGGTGACAGCTCCATGATATGCTATGCCTACATTATGAAAGACTCACTACATATAGACAGTGTATTCAAAGAGCCAACGCTGGTAGTGAATTGTGTGGCGGCAACGCCATCGGGCCCTGCACCTGCGCCTACCTTTGATACCTTCTCGGCCTGTGAGCACCCGGGTGTAACAGATGTACCTGTATATATAAAGTATGGTGGCGAGAAGAACTGGAGCTGGAGCAGCTGGAGCTGGGCACCGGCTACCGGACTGGCTACTACCAACGGGCTTAGTAATACTATATCAGTAGCAGCTCTTTCAGGCCCAACAACCTACACCATTACCGGTACTGACAGCGCTACCGGCATGAATACCTGTGCAAACAGAGTATTTTACCTCACAGTAATTCCCTGCTTCAATGCTACGAGCAATAGTCCGGATGACATGCGTATATGTGAAGATGATACACTGAGACTATTTGCACATGGCGACTCCCTGGGCGCTACATACCGGTGGTATGGCCCTACCCTTACGGGACCACTAAGAGGGCTGACCCAATACATAAAAGTACCGCATGTAACTATGGCCGATACCGGCTGGTATTATGTAATACGTACCATAGGCAGCTCAAGCGATACGACAAGAACACATGTATTATTTACTCCCAAACCTATCATTGCAGCAACATATAACCCGCCTGTATGCTCGGGCAATATGCTGGCACTGTATTCCAACCCGGATTCGGTAGGTGAAACATGGGAATGGCGCGGACCAGATGGCTTTACATCAATACTAAGCGACCCTACCCGACCCAGTGCGCCTACTTCTTACTCAGGTGTATACACGGTAGTGGCAACATTCCGAGGGTGTGTAGACAGTGCTACTGTAAATGTGGTGATAGACTCTACACCGGAAACGCCTATAGTGGGCAGTAATACACCGGTGTGTGATAATGACACACTCTTTTTAACCTCGTCTACGGCAACTGCCGGCGTAAATTACAGCTGGGTAGGACCATCGGGCTTTACCTCAACGGAACAAAACCCGGTAATACCTAACCCTCCACTTACGGCCAGTGGTACCTATACAGTTACGGTAAGCATTGCTACCTGTACCAGCAGTGCCAGCACTACCGTAGAGATAAGACCTACACCGGCTCCCGTACTGGGAAGTAACTCACCTGTATGCTCAGGCAATACACTGAACCTGAGTGCATCAGGAGCAGGTGGCACCACATTTGACTGGACAGGTCCAAATGGTTTCGCTTCCACGAGTCAGAACCCATCTATCAGTCCGGCTATTACAGCAAACTCAGGTACTTACTCGCTGGTAGCTACGCTAAATGGATGTGTATCGCCGGTAACTACCATAAACGTAGTAGTAGATACAACTCCAGACCTGAGTATATTTGAGACAAACAGTCCCGGTCCTCCGGGTCCATCTATCTGTGAGGGAGATACGCTTACCTTCACTGCATTCAGTGCAACTGCAGGTGTAAGCTACTCATGGACTGGCCCTAATGCATTCACATCTACAGAGAGCAATCCTTTCATACTGCCGGCAACGCCACTGGCAACCGGTACTTATACACTGGTAGTATCTGTAGGCAGCTGCTCTGTGGCAGCAGTGCTGAATGCGAGTGTGACGGCAACACCGCCTCTTGCACTCTCCACAAATTCGCCTGTATGTACAGGAGCAAACGACACTCTGGAGCTGCATGCGGTGAGTGACCCAGGAGCAACATTTGAATGGACAGGACCTTATGTATTCTCTTCCGGTGCACAGGATCCGTTCCGCACTCCGGTAAGTGCAGAATATGCGGGCATTTATACAGCGACAGTAACACTGGCAGGATGTACCAATACCGCGAGTATACCGGTAGTGGTGAACCCTACTCCGGCGGCGCCATGGATAAAATGGCTCACCTACTGTCAGTATTATGATGCTCCTTATCTGCAGGCTGTAGGTGACAACCTGCTGTGGTACACATCATCTGACCCCACAGCAACCGGTAGCCCATTGCCACCCAAACCGCAGACTAATACAATAGGATTCTCATTCTACTATGTGAATCAGACAGTAGCGGGATGTCCATCGGCACTGGACTCAATAAGAGTAATAGTGAATCCTAAACCTACAGTAACAGTAGCTCCTACAGAATATGTATTGTGCCCACATGAGGAACTGGAAATGGTAGCAACCAACCCGGATGATGTGGCTTATTACCACTGGTATCCTGACATGTATCTGGATGATACTACCGGCCCTTCAGTGACTGCAAGGCCAGAAACTGACATGGAATATACGGTAGTAAGCAGCAACATGTATGGATGTACTGATACGGCTACGGTGAATGTAACAGTAAGACCAGGTGCAGTGATATTCCTTGAGGACTCTGTGACAATATTCCCTGGTGAAAGCTATCAGATAGATGCACAGTCTAACTGTACATCATTCTCATGGACTCCATCGGGTGGCCTGTCGGGCAAATACATATCGAATCCTGTAGCCAGCCCTGCTATCAGTACCAAGTACGTAATAACAGGTACTACAGAATGGGGATGCCGCACCAAAGATTCGATAGATGTAAATGTGGCTACAGATGCCATACTGAGTGTTCCGAATGCATTTGCACCGGGAAGCGTAAACAGTATATTCAAAATACAGAAGCGTGGTATAGCCAAGCTGAACCACTTCAGAATATATGACCGCTGGGGTGTGGTAGTATATGACGGCACGGACATAGACGCCGGATGGGATGGCACCTATAAAGGTGTACCACAACCAATGGGTGTATATGTGTACGAGATAACAGCCATTACCCAGAATGGAAAAGTATTTACCAAAGCGGGTAATGTGACGCTGCTACGCTAAAAGTTCCATAAACATAAAGAAAATGGCATCCGATTCGGGTGCCATTTTCTTTATAGGATAACTACAGCCGGTACATTTTTGCTAACTTCAGCAAAGCAGATATATCAAATAATATGGAACGCATAAACCTGAAAGAAAAGCTGGATATGATAAATGACCACTGGCACCCAAGAGTAGCCGGTGAACTGAACGGACAACACGTAAAACTGGTAAAGTTTCAGGGAGAATTTGTATGGCACCTGCACGAGGCTGAAGATGAACTGTTCTATGTAATAGAAGGCAACTTTGACATGGAGTTCAGAGATAAAACGGTACATTTGAAAGCAGGTGAAATGATAATAGTACCCAGGGGTGTGGAGCACAGACCTGTGGCAAAAGAAGAAGTTTCGGTGATGTTGTTTGAGCCTGCGGGCACACTTAATACCGGGAATACCAATGGACCACTAACCAGAAAACTGACAGAAAACATATAACCACATATGAGCAGAACACACCACTATGCACTGACGGTAACATGGACCGGGAATACAGGCGCCGGCACCAGTAATGCAGCTGCATATGCCCGCAGTCATACACTGACAGTAAATGGTAAAGAGCCATTGGAATGCTCATCAGATACCGCATTCAGAGGGGATGCATCAAAATATAACCCGGAGGATATGCTGGTGTATGCATTATCGTCATGCCATATGCTGTGGTACCTGCACCTATGTGCAGATGCCGGGGTGGTGGTAACCAACTATGAAGACCACGCAGAAGGAACGATGGTGGACTCGTGGGGAACAGAGGGTGGCAGATTTACAGAAGTAATACTGAAGCCTGTAATAACCGTAGCCCATGAGGATATGGTAACGACAGCAATACAACTACATGAAGCAGCACATAAAAAGTGCTTTATAGCCAATTCCTGCAACTTTCCGATACGCCATGTGCCCGAAGTAATTGTAGCAACAAAATAAAAAACGAGCCTGAGATATGGACGAGTATATATCTTTTGAACAGATTCCATTTGGCAGTGACAGCTTTGCAGACAATCCTGAGCCCCGCTGCCCATGTGTACTACTGCTGGATACATCCGGCTCAATGGCGGGAATGCCGATAGCCCAACTGAACGAGGGAGTACGCACATTCAGACAGGAGCTACTATCGGACCCGATAGCGACCAAGCGTGTGGAAGTAGCAATAGTAACCTTTGGACCTGTAGCTATAGAAAGTGACTTCCATACGGTACCCAACTTTCACCCAAGAGAGCTGGACACCACTGCGGATACCCCAATGGGAGCTGCCATAGAAACGGGAATAGACATGGTAACGCGCAGAAAGAAGGAGTATAAGGAAGCGGGCATTGCCTATTATAAACCGTGGATAATACTGATAACTGACGGCGCACCAACAGACGACTGGATGACGGCTGCGCAAATGGTAAGAAAGGGAGAAGACAATAAATCATTTGCCTTCTTTGCCATAGGTGTAGAAGGCGCCAGCATAGACATTCTGAAACAGATATCGGTAAGAACACCGCTGAAACTGAAGGGGCTTATGTTCCGCGAATTTTTCATATGGCTATCGGCATCTATGAAGATGGTTTCGGCTAAGAGCCCGGGAAGCACCATTAATCTCTTACCCCCCAGCGGCTGGAGTGAACTATGACATGGAAAGCTATAGGCAAGAGCGTAACCGGCACCTCGCACGAGGCTACCGGAAAGGGATGTGAAGACTCCCTGAGTTACCTTGTTCTTAATGATGCAGATGGGCAGGAAGTACTTGTATGCTGCGTATCGGACGGTGCAGGGAGCGCTTCGGAAGCGGCATATGCATCGGCATATGCTACAGAAATGATGAGGGAGTTTGCAGCACTAATCATACGTCATGGCGAAGCACTATCAGAAGCACATGCGTATGCACTGGCCGAGGATATCTACTACGGACTGGAAGCTGAGGCAACTACCCGCGATAAGAAAACCGAAGAATATTCATGCACCCTTGTGGGATGTATCATTACCCAACAAAATGCGCTGTTTTTACAGATAGGTGATGGCGCCATTATATGTGATGATGGCAATGACGGTTATCATGTAGTATGGTGGCCTGAAAACGGCGAGTATCATAATACCACTAACTTTGTGACCGATGACCCCGGCTTTGGTAATCTGAAAGTAAAACTGATAAATGACCCCATAACCGAGGTAGCACTGATAACCGACGGGCTACAGCTGCTGGCGCTGAATACAGAAACACGCAGTGTGCATCAGCCATTTTTCAGGAATATGTTTCGCTACCTGCGCAAGGCGGACAATGAAGAGAAAACCGGAATACTGAACAGAAAGCTGGCAGAGTTCCTGACGAGTGAACGGGTGAATGAAAGAACTGATGACGACAAAACACTCGTGATGGCCACAAGGCTTGATACATGACGTGGTACGGAAGTAATAACGAGACATATATAGCCGGACGTGAACTGGGCCGGGGCGGAGAGGGATGCGTATATGAACTGACAGGACATACCAGCCAGGTACTGAAAATATACAACGAGCCACCGGACAGTAAGCTGTACGAAAAACTACAGCTTATGACCAGCATGCGCACCCCTGCACTGGAGGCATTTGCCGCCTGGCCTGCTGATGTAGTAAAAGATGAGGCAGGCGTACCCGCTGGATTCATTATGAAGAAGCTGACCGGGTACACTGCACTGCACCATGCCTTCAGCCCTATGGACCGGAAACGACTGTTTCCAGACAAAGGGTACAACTTTCTGGTGCATGTAGCCCGGAATGTAGCTACAGCCTTTCACCGGATACATGAAGCAGGAATAATAGCCGGCGATGTAAATGAGGGCAACCTGCTGGTGAATACCGCCGGTATGGTAGCGTTTATAGACTGTGACTCCTTTCAGATAAAAGACGGCGATAACTATTACTACTGTGAGGTAGGTGTGCCCAGATACACCCCACCGGAAATGCTACGCCGGAAAAGCTTTGATAAAGTAATACGTACAGAGCATACGGATAACTTCTCGCTGGCGGTATTACTTTTTCAGCTGCTGTTTCTGGGCAGACATCCCTATGCAGGAAGAAACCTGACATCGGGGGATATGGATGAGGAGACGGCGATAAGGCTGGGCCATTTTGCATATTCTCTGCATAAGGAAAGGAAAAAGCTGGAGCCACCTAAAGACAGTTTTGCCCTGACAAACCTGCCGGAGGATCTGGTAAACCTGTTTCATAAAGCATTTGAAACGGAAGAACGACCCAAACCAGCTGAGTGGATAAAAGCACTGGATGCCATGCTGGCCAATATGCAGACATGTGTAAACTCACAACTGCACACCTATCCCGGCACACTGGCGGCCTGCCCGTGGTGTACCTTCAGAAAAGAACGTGGCATCATGTTCTTTCTGGATGACAGCTATACTCAAGCCAATGCAACGCTGGGGAATATAGAGCACTTTATAAACGGGTTCAGGCCGGAAAGGCCAACGCTGGAAAAGTGGGAATACAAGGAGGCGATGCCACACCTTGTGCCTGAGCCACTGCCTCCAATACTGCAAAATGCCCATAAATGGCGAATGACAATAACTGTGGCAACCGCACTGGCAGGTGTGGTAATGCTACTATACTATACACCGGTGGGGATACTGCTGCTGCCAGGCGCTATGCTGGTGTACCGGCATGCGTGGCGAAAGGCTGAGAAGCGGGAACGCAAGAGCCGTAAGGAAGCACTGACACTGGCTACAAACAGATATTACGGAATGCTGCGGATGTATGAACACCCTGCAGAGATGGAGAGCTATGAACGACAACTGAATCAACTACTGCAACTGATAGCACAGTTCAGACAACTGCCGGATGAATATAAAAAGCGCGTAAGAGAACAGGAGGAATTATTGTATCAGGATCAGCTGGATGACTATCTGAGACAGTATGACATAGAGGAGCACAGTATACCATCAATAAGTACAGCCCGCAAAGCAGCGCTGCAACAAAGTGGCATATGGAATGCTGCACACATATCGAAACTGGCGAACATAAAGGTGCCCGGTATAGGCCCGGTGTATGAGCAGAAACTGTATGCATGGAGGCGACAGATGGCCAGTGGATTTGTATATATACCTGATAACTACAAGATGGGGCTGGCCCGGCAGAAAGCTACTGAAGAAGTAAACAAAATAAAACATCAGCTGGAGCAACAAATAAGAGCAGCCTACCAGTCACTGAACTTTCTGAAAATGAGCATTAACAACAAGCTGACTATGATGCGCCCCCAACTGAAAGAGCTATACCTGAAAATGAAACAGGCAGAAACAAATGCCAGTGCATAAGCAATGATGAAGCACTGGCAAGCGCGAATATTATTGCCACACAGAGCCGTATATTTACAGCATATAAACAGTTATCATGGCAAAGACAATAGTAATAACCGGAGCGACATCAGGATTTGGGAAGGCAATAGCAGAGCGGTTTGCAAAAGAAGGGTACACCGTATGTATTACAGGACGCAGAGAAGAACGCCTGCTGGCGATGAAAGAAGAGCTGGAAAAAGCCTATGGTGTAAAAGTAATAACACTGAAATTTGACGTTCGTGACAGAGAGCAAGTGGCTGCCGCTATAGCAACGCTGAAAGAGCAGGTAAGCCAGATAGACATACTTGTAAATAATGCAGGACTGGCATCGGGCCTGGGGACTATAGATGAGGGAGACATTGATGACTGGGAACTGATGATAGACACGAATGTAAAAGGCCTTTTGTATATGACACGGCAGATAGCTCCGATAATGAGGGAGCAAACCAATGGACATATTATAAACATTGGGTCTACTGCCGGGAAGTCGGTATATAAGAATGGGAATGTGTATTGTGCTACAAAATTTGCGGTAGATGCACTTACGCAGGCTACCCGTATAGATATGCTACCCTATGGCATAAAAGTAACTGCTATTAACCCGGGTATGGCAGAAACAGAATTCTCCCTGGTACGATTTAAAGGAGATGAGGAAAGAGCTGCAAATATGTATAAAGGTGTACGCCCACTACAGGCAGAGGATATAGCAGATATAGCATGGTACTGTGCTACACTGCCCCCTCATGTATGCATCAATGATCTTACGGTAACCTGTCTTACACAAGTAAACAGCGTATATCACATAAAGGAAGCAGAGCGTATAGTGAAGTAATGATGCAGCGGGCATTACTCCCCTATGCGGTGAGATAAGGTCTTAGAGCACTAATACAGTTTACCAAATACTGAAAGAGCTGTAATGCATACAAAGGCACCTATAATAAGAGCAATAGCGCAGCGGGACAATGCTGCTCTGGCGGGTATCATAAGAAGTGTACTTACTGAATTTGGCGCTGCACGGGAGGGGACGGTATTTTATGACCCTACAACAGATGATCTGTACTCCCTTTTTGGCACACCCAGCAGTAGCTATGTAGTAGCAGAACAAGATGGCATAGTAAATGGCGGCTGTGGCATATTCCCTACTTCTGGGCTACCACATGGCTATTGTGAGCTGGTGAAATTATACCTGCTACCTGAAGCAAGAGGGTATGGAACCGGTAAAGAACTTATAAACCAATGCATAAACACAGCAAAGGAAACAGGATATACACATATGTATCTGGAAACCATGCCAGAGCTTAACATGGCTGTAGGACTGTACGAAAGTTGTGGGTTTCGCTATCTGCCTGCTCCAATGGGTGCATCGGGACATTATGGGTGCAATATATGGATGCTGAAAGACCTGTAAAACTGCCTGCAACTATCTGTACCTGGGGTGGTATTTTTCCAGTGTCTGCCTGAGGTAAGTGCGGTCAAGGTGCGTGTAGATCTCTGTAGTAGTAATACTTTTGTGTCCCATCATCTCCTGTACAGCCCTGAGGTCGGCTCCTCCTTCCACAAGATGTGTGGCGAATGAGTGGCGCAACGTATGGGGGTGTATCTCTCCGCTCAGCCCGGCTTTGGCAGCCAGATCTTTAATAATCATAAAAACCATAACTCTGGAGAGGCCGGCCCCAAAACGATTGAGGAACAGAATATCCTCACTACCTTTCTTTATGAGCTGTATATGACTGCGCACATGGTCTTTGTACAAGCGTATTTGCTTAATGGCCTCATCGCCCACGGGTACAAGACGTTCTTTATCGCCTTTACCTATGACCCTGATATAACCGAGGTCAAGAAATAAACCAGAAATGCGGAGACCTGTAAGCTCAGATACCCGCAAACCGCAACTGTACATTACTTCCAGCATAGCACGATTGCGCTGGCCATCGGGCCGGCTATGGTCTATGACAGAAAAGAGCATATCAATTTCCTCTATACTCAGTACATGTGGCAGTGTGCGTCGCGGCTTGGGTGCTTCGAGAAGGTCGGTAGGATCTGTACGAATAACCTCCTCCAGAAGAAGATAACCAAAAAATGATTTGATACCGCTCAATACACGTGCCTGTGTAGTAACAGCGAGTTCCAGATCATTGATAGCCTTTACGAGAGACTGCAGATGGTGTAGCTCTACCCTATCGGCCGAAAGACCGGGAAACTCCACCTCAAGATGCCGCTGCAACATTTCCACATCATGCACATATGCCTGTACCGTGTTTTCAGACATGGAACGCTCTAACTGCAGATATGCTCTATAACCCTTTATGTATGCGGCCCACATATGTAACATCAAAACTACACAATGTAAACAGCACAGACGTACAAGACTTGTAGCAAAGCGCTAACTTTGAAAATATAATCGGGAATATGAACGATATAGCAAACAAGCAGGATATTATGTACCTGGTAGATAGTTTTTATGATAAAGTACGTAAAGACGCTATGCTGGGAGATATATTCAACAAAGCGATAGGAGATGACTGGAACCATCATTTACCAGTTATGTACCAGTTTTGGGACATGGTATTATTCAGCGCGGCCGGATATGCTGGCAGCCCTGTGCGCAAACATACTGACCTGGATAAGAAAATGCCGATAAACCGCCCGCACTTTGACAGATGGCTGGAGCTATGGAATGAGACAGTAGACGCGCTGTATGCAGGTGAAATGGCCAATATGGCCAAAAATAAAGCATCGCTCATGGCCAACCTTATACACATGAAAATAGAAATGACACGTGACGGATTTGAGACACTGAACTGAGGCTAAACAAGGTCTTTAAACTCCCTTTGGGACATAAAAAATCCTGCTGCAATAATTATAAAAAATCGCAGCAGGAAAAAGTAATTTTAGCAATTTAGCATGTATAATATACCTATATAAGAATCATTGTATAAGCTATCTTTAACAGACAATCCTAAAAATACTGATATTAAAATGGAAAACGGTACCAACTATTTACACCATCAGTTACAAGAACAAAATAATTGACCGTTCCAAGATTTAGTGGACTCATACCTACACTATTATTATTCAGGGCATTATAATTGGAGCCAGGAGAAGTAATGCTAAAACCTGGATTTGCTGTAGTATAAGCTGAAACAGTATATATTATCATTGAACCTGGCGGATATGCTGACGCTGCGGGTATTGTAAGATTAACAGTACCACTACCCGATGCACCTCCATAATTTACAATAATGGAACGCACTGATACATCAGTAACATTAATATTTGTAGCACCACCAGAAACACCTGCGACAACCAAAATACCGCCACCGGCAGCAGAAGCAGGTGTAGACCAGGTACCATCTCCCCTCCAGTAAGTGGCAGATGATGCCGATGTCCCCCCGTTCAATCTGTTAACGCTAAGGTTACCTGATGAAATATTCCCTGCATCAAGGCTGGTAAGGTTTGCGCCACTAACTGCCGGTAATTCTGACGAAGCATTAAGCTGTACCAACTGGCTGGCTCCATTAAAGGTATTGCCCTGTGTTGTAACGTTGGATGGCGTACTAAGAGACGTCCAGGCTGATCCATTATAAAAATAAAACCCAGCACTGGCATCGGTCTGATAAACAAGCAATCCTGTAGCAGGAGATGATATAGCCGTACGCTGAGCTGATGTCATACGTGGCACCAAAACGCCCTGTGTAGTAGATGATACATCAAGCATTGCGGAACCATCTGCTACTGCACCAGAAGTATTTACAGCCATACCCTGTGCATACGCACCTGTATTGACAGATAAAAAAGCTGCTATGGCAGCTATGAAGAGTAGAGACAATTTTTGCATATTCATCAAATTTCAACACAAAGTAAAAAAATAACACGACCTCGGCAATGTCAATTTTCATTTTCAGATTAATCATCAGTATATAAGCGCAATATAAATAACAATTATTAATAAGAAATCAACTATATAGAAACGACAACTTTTTATGGCAAAAGGAATGCAACAATCTCCTATAGCTCATATATCCATTCACGTAGCGTATATAAGAAAAGATTGGCTTTCATTTTGTTTGTAACTTTATATATTCACATTGCCCGAATAATTACGACCATGTACCCTCGTACAAATTGCAAGGATAAATCCGGGAAAGCACAAACAGAGACACTACCAGCGAATGATAATATCAGGACAATATACAGACCTGTTTCAACGCAGGACATACCCTGCCGAAATAGACATTAGAGATGGTAAAATATATGCAGTAAAGCAAGTAGCTACAGCCCCTGACCACTATATATTACCAGGGTTTACTGATGCACATATACACATAGAGAGCTCAATGCTAACGCCTGCCGCATTTGGCGCAATGGCAGTAGTACATGGAACAGTAGCGACGGTATCGGACCCACATGAAATAGCTAATGTGTGCGGTGCTGCGGGAGTGCAGTATATGATAGAAAATGCACGACATACCCCATTGAAAATATTTTTCGGTGCTCCATCATGTGTGCCGGCAACGGAGTATGAGACCAGCGGTGCAACGCTGAATGCAGATGCAGTGCAGCGACTACTGGAATCGCCGGATATATGGTACCTGTCTGAAATGATGAATTATCCCGGGATACTGAACAGTGACCCGGAAGTAATGAAGAAAATTGCAGCAGCAGTAGCAATTGGGAAGCCCATAGATGGGCATGCCCCGGGACTGAAAGGAGCAGCTGCACAGCAATATGCTGCTGCCGGTATAACAACAGACCATGAATGTGTGACCCTGGATGAGGCACTGGATAAGATTGCCGCAGGGATGCAGATACTGATACGTGAAGGTAGTGCCGCTAAAAATTTTGACGCGCTGCATGAGCTGATAAGGCGACACCCAGACAAAGTGATGTTCTGCTGCGATGATAAACACCCGGATGAGCTGGCATTACACCACATAAACCATCATGTAAAAAAAGCATTACGCAAAGGGCATAACCTTTATGATGTATTGCGTGCTGCATGTATAAACCCTGTAATGCATTACAAACTACCGGTAGGGCTGCTGCGACCGGGTGATGCTGCAGATTTCATCATAGTAAATGACCTGAAAGAGCTGGAAGTGCTGGAGACATGGATAAACGGGAAACTGGTAGCTGAGGGTGGCGAATCATTACTACCGCATCAGAAAGCAACCCTGATAAATAACTTCAATACAAATGAGAAAAGACCTGAAGACTTTAGCATAACCGCCGACGGTGCTACCATGATACGCGTGATAGAAGCAACGGATGGCCAACTGATAACCAAAGAAATTCAGGCTGAGGCAAAAGTGGATAGTGGCAGGCTGATAAGCGATACAGAGCGTGACATACTTAAAATGGCGGTAGTGAACCGCTATACCCCTGAAGCGCCTGTAGCAGTAGCTTTTATAAAAAACATTGGTCTGAAATCAGGCGCAATTGCATCTACAGTAGCGCATGACTGCCATAATATAGTAGCAGTGGGTGCTGATGACGAATCGCTGTGTGCGGCTGTAAATGCGCTTATAAAATGTAAAGGTGGCATATCAGTAGCACAAACGCCTACAGATGTAATGACAATGCCATTACCTGTAGCCGGGCTCATGTCGGACAAAGGCGGCACAGAAGTGGCAAAAGCATATACGAAAGCCGATGTTGCCGCCAAAGCACTGGGAACAAAACTCAAAGCACCATTCATGACACTTTCGTTCATGTCGCTACTGGTAATACCGTCATTAAAACTGAGTGACAAAGGATTATTTGACGGTAATAATTTTGCTTTTACTAACCTTACAATATGATATAGCGTTAAGTAACTGTAGTAATATATAAACAGAATATTATTTTGCAGTCTTAGGCCAATCAACAGATGACATCATTGCATTCATTTTTACGAAACAGATTATATCTGTGTATTGCGTTACTATTGGTAACGGGCTCATGCAATGAACCCATAGCCGGAAAGGCTGATACCCGAATGGTTGAAGCCAGCCATAAAGGAAAAGATATGATTGAGGCCGGACAAAGTATGAGCGCCAAAATGCTCAACGACTCTGTATGGCATATTATACAGCATGCCAATAAGGCGACAAAACGTGAGCGTTACGAATTTCTGAGTTTCTACTACACTTATGGGAAAAAGGATGCAGACAGCAATCTGCAATTCATAGACAGTGCACTGGCACAACTGGAGGACAGGACAGAAGATTATGAATATCTCTTCAATGCAATGTTCCGGAAAGGATCGGCACTGCTAAGTAAAGGAAATAACAATGAAGCATTTGAATGCTTCTATGCCACTAAAAAACTAGCGGAGAAATATGAAGACACATGCTCCTTTGCCAAACTTAATAATAACCTGGGGCTTGTAAGCTTCAGGCAACGACGATATAATGAGGCTATAAGCTATTTCAGAAATGCTTTTTATGAAAGTGCCCATTGTGGTGCATTGGATTTTACAAATGCATTTTTTCTGAAACAAAGCCATCTGGACAATATAGGCCTAAGCTTTGAACGGCTGGCATCGTATGACAGCGCTATACAATACTACCAGCTGGCACTTGCATTTATAAAAAGAAATGAGGGAAAGTATAATGACCATGAAATACTAAATGCTACAGCACGGGCTGTAATACTGGGCAACCTGGGAGGGTGCTATCTGAAACAGGGGAAAGACATGAAAGCTGCATATGCTGCACTTACAGAAAGCTACAGACTACACAACCTGGTACGATATGACAGAAAAGATGCACAACTAACAGCACTAAAGCTGGCACAATACCACCTTGCAACAGGACAACCAGCTGCAGCTGATGCACTACTCAAGACTACCAAAACAGCTATTGACTCTCTGCACAATGCGGAGTGTGAACTAAAATGGCTATATACGATGTGGATATACTATGATACAGTAAAAAATATACCACAGGCATATAATTACCATCTTGCATATACCCGAAAAAAAGACTCATTTGAAGCAGCGACAGAACATATTACCAATACCAGCCTGAGTGAGGTATTTAACCGGTTATCACAGCAAAGTGAGATATCTGACCTTAGAAAAGACAATGGTATCAAAAACATATACCTGGCAACAGAAATGTTATTTTCTCTGATGGCAGTAGTGATACTGTATCTCATATGGCGTAACTACCGAAACTCAAGAACGAACGTAACCAGACTGACAACACTGAATGAACAGGTAAATGAACTAAACAACTTTAAGACCCGACTACTGGCTATAATAGCACATGACCTGAGAGCGCCACTGGCCTCCCTGAGCGGTATGATGCCCATGATAGAAGACTTTAAGCCAGAAGAGTTAACAGAAATAAAAGAGCAGATAACACGACAGCTGAATGCTGTAAATGAAATGCTGGATAACCTGCTGCGCTGGGCATCTACATCACTGACAACGGGTGAGACTGCGAGCTCATCGGTAATAGACATAAAGGATATAGCCAGAAAGAACAAAGAACTACTACTGGCTGCAGCAGATATAAAAAATATAGAGATAGCCGATAAAGTAATACCGGGTACGCTGGCTGCGGGAGATGAAGAGCAAATAAATGTAGTGATAAGGAACCTGATAGCAAATGCTATAAAATTCACGCAACCGGGAGGCCGTGTAACCATATACGGGAAACGGGCCGGAGGACATACCACCATATCTGTAACAGATACAGGTATAGGTATGACAGAAAAACAAATAAACAAGCTTTTCACTACCGAGCATGGCCGAACTTATGGTACGGATGGCGAAAGAGGTGTAGGGCTGGGCCTGCTGCTATGCAAAGAGTATGTGGATGCCAATGCGGGTACAATAACGGTAAGCAGCACAGTAGGCAAGGGCAGCACCTTTACAATAGTACTACCTGCACCACCGGAAGCAAATATGTAAGGCATTTACTTTTTTACGGCAATAAAATTGAGACCGAAAAAAAGGTATTCCCGACGTAGTCCGTGTTTTGACTGGATATGTCGTTCCTTTTTCAACAGTTTATCGGCATCGGCAATACGGTAACGAACCGGCAAAAAATACCGGATATAACGTACACTATCCTGCCTGATGATGAAGCCATTGTCTGTAAACAGGCTATTCCATCCATTGAGGCTTCTTATATTTTCGTTTCCTATCAGAATATCCTTCTGTAGTTTTTCGTCCCATATGGTAATGATGCGTTTATTGCCTCTGTATTTATACAGCTTGGCCCGCTGAATAACATTATTACCGTTCTCCTCTATAGACAACACCTGCCCTCCGGGCCTGAGGCTGGAGTGAAAAATGCGCAATGCATCATTTATGGGCTCCAGATGATGTAGCGTATCCTGCACTATTATCCAGTCGTAACTGTCGGGGGCCGGACTATTATCAAAGAGATTTTCGTAGCTGCATGTAAAAAGAGCCGTATCGCCATAACGGCTCCAGTATTCTTTGCGCTTCTGCACGGTTTCATAGTAAAACTCCAGTGTGGTGCCATGAGCAGGAATACCATTCATGGCCAGATAAAGGCATGTAGTACCATAACCACATCCACAATCCCAGATAGTCATACCGGGTTTGTACTTCTCTACCATATGCTGCTGTACATAACGCAGCCGCTCCAGAAAATAATTTCTACGAAAATGCCAGGAAGACTTTTTGCCTAAGAACTTATAGTACGGTTGCATTTCCGTATGTACCTCCAGTTCTTTGAGCAAAAGATCAAAAAACTGTTCGGGAGACATAGATTGATTAGCCAAAGTAGTGCATTTAATATATAACGTGGGCAAGAGTAAGCCTGCGGTTCAAATGTATGAAGTATAGCCAAGATAAAGAAGTGCCCAACCTGCCAACCAGTGCACTGCTACATGCCAATAGTACAGGAATAAAGCCGAGCGCTCATGGTTAATGCAGCTATATGCTGGTAATAAATAGCATAAAACAGTACTTACAGATACATATAACCAGGAGTATTCTATTAACGAATAGTTTCTACTAACTTAGCGCCATGAATAAAAGTGTCCTGAGGCTTAAGAAAGCGGTGCATGCGTTTTTCAGGGAAATAAATTCTGACCCTGAAGTATATGCATATGTAGGAGATGAACATTATTGCCCTGTATGCAAAACGGGCTTAAAATATTTCATGCCGGCATCTCAGGAATATCTTGACAAACTGGATGAGCACCAGCTTGCATATCCTTTATTTTCATTTGAGACAATGAATATCTTCAGATATTCATGTCCGAAATGTTATTCTTCTGACAGAGACCGACTATATACACTGTATATAGAAAAAAGACTTGGGGTACAACAGGTGAATAAGCGTCTGAACCTGCTGGATATAGCTCCAACACCCGCATTGGAAGCTTATCTGAGGCCATCTCCCTATTTCAATTACCGCTCGGCTGACCTCTACATTGCGAATGTAGATGACAAAGTGGACATTACTGACATGAACATTTATGAGGATGGCAAATTTGACGTATTTATCTGCTCTCATGTGCTGGAACATGTGCCAAACGACAAGAAGGCATTAAGTGAACTATACAGAGTACTTAAGCCTGGTGGCTGGGGTATAGCAATGGTACCAATATGTATGACAATAGAGGATACCCTGGAAGACCCGGCTATACAAAGCGAAGCTGACAGGTGGAAGTATTATGCCCAGGATGATCATGTGCGTATGTACTCCAAACAGGGATTTGTGAATAACCTTAAGTCTGCCGGATTTAAAGTAAATGAAATAACAGTAGCGGACTTTAGTACAGATATTTTTGACAAACACGGCATTCACAGACGGTCAGTACTGTATATAGTAGAAAAGTAAGCTACAGGGAATCACTGCACATATATTTCATCACAGGCTATCATTGGTTTCCGGTTTTCCCGAAAACGCCATACCGGTAAATGTCCCGGATTGGTGGCTGACACCCTTATATAGCGTGCCTTTTCTACTGCCTCTGCTGCAAATGGCGTAACAGTACAGTTATAGTGCTCTTCCATAGCAGGTACAGGTATTGCCGCGTATGGTCTGAAACTGACACCATCGTCTGACACCTCTACTTTAATGGCAGTAGGGAGAAATATCCAGTGCCGGGGATCATCCAGAAAATGCATCTTCAAACCGGAGATGTTTTTCTTTGCGCCCATATCTATCGTTGCTATCATATCTGCACCATAAAAGCACAACCAGTTGTAACTATAGTCTTTATATCCCGGCACCCCATCGGTGAGCGTGCGTTCAGCCTTTGCAGGATATTCAGGGGCAAAAGCATGCTGCAATGACACTTTAGCACCTATGGCGGATGATGGCAATACCCCACCGGCAAATATCTCTTCCCACTCTGCAAGGTAAGCATCGGGTGAAGGGCCACCCTCTGCCAGCTCTTTTACCCCTGCTTTACGGCAGGCAGCCACAAACCGGGCTACTCTTTCTCTGAGCCCGCTTTTCACTACCCACTGGTTATTTTTATCCTTTTCAAAAACACCAAACTTTTCAATGCCATAAAACCGTGCCTGCTGCAATACCACATATTCCAGAGACAACCTCACGCGGGCTACACGCCCGGCGTAAACAGGTTTTGTTTCCACAGCACCCTCTGCGGCATCCAGCAAGGCACTGTAGGCATCCAACTTCTCTGGAGTAAGCCATGAATTCCACTCATTTACAGGGTTGCCATAGATATCCAGCCGGCGTTTGGACTCATCCATATCGCCATGCGTCTGCCCTATGTACTGTAACAGAAACTTTGCTGCCGGACCATAAAACTCCTGCAGGAAAAGTTCTGTATTTTTCTTTACATCGGCCTTTTCATCATTCAGCAACTGAGCCAGCAGATAACTTCTCAACTCAGCCCACTCGCCATATGTATCTCCGCTACCCTGTACAAAAAGTCCTTTTATACCATTTTCTTTATAAAACTGCATATTAGGCTGCAGCGTGAGCAGATTAGGAAAGGGAGACAGATAAGCAGTGAACTGAGTAACATAATCCCACAGGAAGATGTTGCCGGTAAGCTGGTGCCACTGTTTCAAATCATTACGGAAGGGCGCTGCCGATGGCTCTGCCAGCAAAGGCTTATTACGATATGCATCTATATTACTCAGGAAAATAAACACATTACCTGCCGGAGAGATTGTGCGGGGTGCACGGTGTGTATAACCATAGGCCAGCGTAGTGATATACTTATCGGGAAACTGATTTGCGATACGATTTACAAAGGTGATAAGTGAGCCTGAAGGTGAGCCCTGAGCATCATCTATAGCTTTACATTGGCTGCACTCGCACCAGCCTATATCATCATTGGGGCTTACAGACCAGTACATGGCATCGGGATTGTCTGCCATTCTTTTCTTCAGCTCTGCTACTGTGATATTAAATACCTCTTCATTACTGAGGCAAAGCTGTGTGGGCTGCCTTACACCTTTTACAAGTGCATAATATTCCGGATGAGCTTTAAAGTATGTACCTGCAGGCACGAGCTTGTTATATGAATGGCCCCATAACCCCCAGAGGTCTTCGAAGCGCTGTAACCTGTGCCATTCCAGATATTCTGCATCGGCAGATGCAGGGTAGTAAACCTCCCTGTATGTAAACAAGGGCCGGCTTTCATCCTTCAGGTTATCAGGTACGGATAACTTTTTAAGCGTGGGAACAGTAGCCGGCACATCGGCCACTTTATGCGCTCCAATATACTTTTCTATAAATGCATAAACTCCATAAATAAGCCCTCTGCCACTACCACCACAAATAAGGATGTCTTTTCCCGACACCTGAAGCCTGTATGCCTCTGCCGGCAGATGCCCCGGAATGATAGTACCTTCCCTTCGGGTATGCCCTATATAAAATGCTGCAGGCGTCTGTTTTGCATTTTCAGATACAATACTCAGTGTTTTGCCAGTAGCACGGTGGATATAGTCCTGTAATACTTTTGCAGATTTCTCTTCCAGCCGTGATGGCTTTGCCGGTACTACAATTGAATACTGAGATGCGCCGGCATCAACTACTACCAGTTCCTGAGCATTGCCACTACAGGCACTGACTGCTATAAGCAGAAATGCCAATCTATATAACAACTTCATAATTCACGTCTTCGTAAGGTCAGAATTTGCGAAGCAAGGTAAGATAAATATCATACTGATTCCGGAAGACATCTGAGCGAACCTGCGTAGAAGGATCTGTCACTTCTGTCTTCATATTATACCAGGCAGCGTTAATACCAAAAGTAGTACGATAATTGAACTGGCGTCTGTAGCCTACCCCACATGATACAGTCTTATACTGAGAAAATCCGCTCAGGAAATAGTTAGTACTAAAATCATCAGGCACATTACCATAGCCGGCAAATGCACTAAACCACTCGGTACGGATATCGCGCGGATAGTATCGTGCAGTAAAGATTGCCGAAAGATACTCGCCATTAATAGTAGTATCACTTGTAGTATCGTTATATTTAAGCTGCATATAGTAGACTTTCAGGTTTAACCAGAAGTCTTTTATTTCCTTAGATATACCTACCAGTGGTGAGATAGAACTACTATTGTTCATAAGCTTCAGGTAACGCCCCCCCAGCTCACCGGCCCATGCCTTCTTAAAGCTTTTATTGATAGAATAGCCAACACGTAACTCAGGAAATACCAATGGCGTAGGAGACCATGCGAGTGCCCCCCATGAGTACCAGACTTTATTATGCTTGCGGTAAGCCTCTGCTTCAAACTGATAACCGGTACCATTAAGACGACCAGCATAGTTCATACGTAAATAGAGGGTAGTCTTTGATGTAAAACGACCATACTGCAATGTGGCTATACTATTAATGGATGGTGGCAATGCCGTATTCTGAATAATCTTAGTGTGGAGATAAAACAGACCAATCTCATTACGGAGCCGACGGGCATACAGGAGCGCGGCATAGTCTATATGCTTAGGATACAGGCTCATCTTTGCCAGCGTATCGGCAGTGCGCCATGCGAGCTCAAACTCCTCCATTGCTTCCAGCACCTGCGCCTTACGCTGGAGGAAAAAATGATTCTGAGGGTAGAAGCGACGCCCACGGTCCAAAAGTGCCAGCGCGGTATCGTACTGCTTCAGGTCATAAAGGAGGTTGATAGTATAGTATAGTGGTATCGTGTCCTTGGGCGCAACCTCCAGTGCCTGGTAAAACTCAACCAGTGCACTGTCTTTATTCAGATTTTCCAGATACTCCCGTCCGGCACCCAGATGCTGCTCCATGAATGCGCTTCGGTACTTAATGTTATACGGATAGGTTTTAAACAGGTCTCCTGAAATCTCATAAGCTGTTTTGAACTGTTTGGCATCGGCATAAACCAGCGACTTACGGAAAAGGAAATCCTTAGAATCAGGATAATAACGCAGCCCCTGATCTACATAATATAATGCTGAGTCATAATTTCTGATAGCACTTTCTATATTGATGATATAATTCAACGCATCTACATTATCGGGCTGTCGGTCAAGTACATCCCGCAGAACCTTAAGTGTATTGTAATAGTCGTCATACTGCATAGCCTGGCGCCCTGCGGCGAGAGAATACTCAATAAGACTAGCCAGATACTGTCTGTTTTCAGGGTGTGCTTCCAGCAGCTGCTTGGATATAGCGGCGGCGTCTGAGTAGCGCTGATAACCTTCCAATACCACCGCTTTCTTAAACATCAGGTGCTCATCGCCGGGATAGTAAACAAGGGCATCATCTATAGCGCGCAGGGCATCATCGTAGCGCTTCTGTGCCAGATAAATGTTAATGAGATAATTAGTTGCTGCAACATTAGACCGGTCATAAAACAAAACAGAGCGGAGCGCAACAATGGCACTATCATACTCCATTTCATTCATGTACTGCTTGGCCGACAATGTTCTCAGCTCCAGAAAGTTCATTTTATTAACATCGGTAGGATTGTCTTTAAACAGTGTTTCTGCGATGGCCGATGCCGCGCCATAACGTTTCATATCGTCCAGAATACCCAACTTACGCTTAAGCAGGTCATAATCGCCGGGGAATGTCTTCAGACCAAAATTTACCCATTGCAATGCAAGGTCATGATTACCCCTGCTGAAACAGATATTTATGATATAGGTGAGTGCATCTCTATTACCGGGGTCGCGCTCCAGCACACCGGCAAACAAGAGGTATGGGTCAGCTTTCATATAAAACCGGCCTGCCTCCATGTGTATATAAGTATTCAGCCTCTGTACATCGCTATTGGTAGGATAGAGCTTCATGAGCTTATCTACTACCATTATGGCCTCTACATAGCGTGCCATTGCCTCCAGAATACTCACCTTTTTCATGAGATATTCATATGAATTGGGAGTGGATGTAAGGGCACGGTTTGTATATGCAAGAGAGCTCTCGTAATTACCTGAGCGTACATCCAGCGCAAAAATTGCGGAAAGCGCTTCTTTATTCAGAGGGTCCTGCTCCAGCACTGCTTCATAGGCCCGTTTCGCTATTTCTATATAACCACGATGTGAATACTGACGGGCTACTGCAAGCTTATAATCCAGATACACGCTACGGATGTAAGGGTCGGCAGAGAATCGGTCAAAAAGATAATCGGCCAGCCGGTTACTCTCCATCCAGTCGCCCATCTTCACGTAAATGTTAAGTTTTTTCAGCAGGATATCGCGGTCGTTGGGGAAGTATTTCAATCCCATATCGGCATATTCCAGCGCCTGTAGATAGTTACAGGCGAGGTCTTCCATATTTACCAGATATATGTATGCATCCCGATAACGCGGATTCTTATTTATCACATAGTTCAGCTCTATACGGGCACTGTCAATTTTCCCGGCCAGCGAATATGCATGTCCCAGCAGCAGATGTATATCGAGGTTTTTAGGAGATATGTCAATAGCCTTATTGCACATATATATCGCCTTCTGATAATGCTTTAGCTCTATCTCTTTCTTTGCCTCATTATACAGATTGTCTGATGACTCAATCATTTTCAGCCACTGTCCCTGAGCCGGAGCAGCCGCAAAAAATGTGGCCAGAAAAACAAGTATCAATACGGGGGTAAACCTCATTTTGTCAATCTTTATAATTGAATATCAAAAACTATTTTGTGCCCGCCACTGTAGCGGCATCGGTTTTCTTTTTTGTAGCCTGCATACCAAATCCCTGACGCTGCATGTTGCCCCATACGTGTTTACGTCCAGTAACGAAATTGAAGTATCCTTTTATAGCAAAGAACATGATAAGCGGGTGATATATGAATGGCTCCAGAAAAGCCATAAGACACAAACCTATGGTTTCGCCCCATGTTTTATAATACTTAAATGTGAGCTGATCCCATAATAGTGCCAAAGTGGTAATCATTACCGAATAGGTATATACGAATACAATAAGGATTATAGCAAATGGCCAGTTTATTTGCCCGGTAACAATAAGGTATATGTAAAAAAGGATACCTGTAAACTCCACAATAGGCGCAAGCAGCTCGTAAAGAAAGTTGTATGGGAATACTATTAATCCCATCCTGCCATAACGTGGATTTCCTATAATCTTACGGTGAATACTCATAATCTGAGCCAGACCACGCCCCCAGCGGGAACGCTGACGACCAAATACCTTCAGTGTGGTAGGTCCTTCGGTCCAGCAGAGGGTAAGCGGCACATAGCGTACGGAATACTTACGCTTGTTGTCTTTCATGAAGCCACACATGCGCGTAATCATGTCCATATCCTCACCAAAGGACTTGGAGTCATAGCCGCCGGCTTTTACTGCAATTTCCTTATCGAACATGCCAAGACCACCCGAAACGTTAGGCACGGCATTAATGAGATCCCAACCCATCTTACCCAGCATGTAGGCCCGTATGTATTCCATTTCCTGAAAACGGGGAATGAGACGTTTAGGCGGGCGTACACGCACCATAAGACCTTCATCCACATCGCATGAATTTACCATGCGCAGTGTGGCACCTGAAGCTATAACCCTGCGGTAATCTTCTTCTATATGAACGTGACCACATTCCTCACAAGGCTTACCCACTTCCTTCACCTTAGTGGTTTCCTCGTCCATAAAAGGTTTTATGAGCTTTATGAGGGTATCCTTATCCAGAATACAGTCCACATCGGTACAGAGGAAGTAATCGTAAACAGAGATATTGATACCTGCGTTAGAGGCATCGGCCTTACTCTTACCATTTACTTTATCTACCACAACCAGCTTTTCATAGGCCCTGTTAGTAGACTTGAATATACGTTTTATAGGCTGACAGTTGAGTTTTTCCCTGAATGCGTACTCTACGTGTACAAGTTCAAACTCATCAATTAGTTTCTCCAGCGTATCATCGGTACTACCATCATTGACGATAATGACTTCAAACCGGGGATAGTTGAACGTAAGCAGAGAGCGTACATTGGAAATGATAGTGACACCTTCATTGAACGCGGGGGCAACAACAGAAATACCGGGTGCTAATGGTGACTCTACTATTACCTGAAAGTCAACTGAAGCATTCTTCTTCATATATCGCTGAATGGATATCAGCGACATGATGGCGAGCATGGCATATGCAAGGAGCAGTGACGTACCATAAATAAATACAGCCGACTGATAGAATACGCCTACCGATTCCCAAAATGTACCACCAGTAAAAAAGTCAACAATGAACCTCATATCAAATTCGCACAGTGTTGTTTTTAGTATTTACATTAAGTAGCAGCCGGATTAGTGTTTTTAGGCACTTTATCGTCTGCTTTCTTCTTAAAGCCTGCGCGCTGCATGTTGCCCCATGAGTGCTTTCTGTTAGTCAATTGGAAATAGTAACCTCTTATTGAAAATACTACGATAAGCGGGTGGTATATAAGCATTTCTATGAACACCATTGCCGCAATCCTTGCTACGTCTTTCCATGTACGGTAGTACTGGAATGTGAGCTGATCCCATAGTACAGACAAGGTAGATATCATAACCGAGTATGTATATACGAATATGAGCAGAATGATGGCATAAGGCCAATTGACCAGACCAAAGTAAATAAGAAATATATAATATATAATGCCGAGAAATTCAATAACAGGTGCCAATAACTCAAAGAAGAAGTTGTAAGGGAATACTACAAGCCCTACCCTGCCATAGGCGGGATTGAATAACATCTTCTTATGTGCCAGCATCAACTGTAGAAGACCACGCGCCCAGCGGGTGCGCTGACGCATAAATATTTTTACAGAAGTAGGTCCTTCTGTCCAGCAGAGTGTATTGGGGATATACCTTACAGAGGCATCTATTTTATTGTCATACACGTAACGCGACATACGCATACGCAACTCCATATCCTCACCGAAAGAAGCAGGGTCGTACCCACCAGACTTAACGGCAATTTCTTTATCAAACAGACCGAGACCACCAGATACGTTAGGGACAGCATTGATATAGCTCCACCCCATTTTACCGAGAACGAATGAGCGGATATACTCCAGTTCCTGAAACCTGGCCAGGAGAGGACGGGGAGCCTTAATAGTAATAAGCACCCCTTCATCAACCTCGCACGAGTTGGCCATGCGAAGTGTAGCCCCGGTAGCCATAACCCGCTTCTTCTCCTCCTCCATGATGGGTTTAATGAGCATCTGCAGGGTTTGGGTGTGCAGGATACAATCCACATCTGTACAAAGGAAGTACGGAAATGCAGACACGTTGATACCAACGTTTGTGGCATCGGCCTTTGCTTTACCGTTCTCCTTATCCACGACCAGCAGCTTGGCATAGGCTTCGTCTGTAGATTTATACACGCCCCGTACTGGTTTTGCACTCAGCTTTACGTCGTAGGCAAAATCGACCTGAACAAGTGAAAACTCATCAATAACCTTTTGCAGCGTATCATCGGTACTACCGTCGTTGATGATAATTACTTCATAGTTAGGATAATCGAAAGTGAGCAGGGAGCGTATATTACTGATGATGGTAAGGCCTTCATTGAATGCCGGCGCTATCACAGATATGCCGGGAGCCAGTGGCGAGCCTACGATAACCTTATAATCGGTATAGCTTTCCTTACGCAGAAAGAGACGGATATTGACAAATGACAGGATGGCAAGGATGGCATAAATGAGCAACAGTCCCACACCGTAAATAAATACGGTGGTTTCAAAGAACCAGGAAGCATACTCAATAAATGTTGTACCCATCAGTACTTTATCAATGGATTTAAACAGTGCTTAATAATCAGTTGATTTTCTTCGTGGGTCATTTCCATAAGCTCCTCTACCAGCAGCCTGGAGTTTTGCGTATTATGCTTTATAATAGCTCTGGCAGCATTCATACGTATATCAAAGTTGGAAGAATAGAGAAATTCTGTTTTCAGAAATTCAAGATATTTACCGGAAGCTATAGCGCCCATCGCCTTCAGTATCTCCACCTGACAGTTGAGTGGCTGGTGGTTATAGATGCGTACCATCTTTTCCTCTGCTACTTCTGCTGACAACTTACCGAGGCAGATAATAGCATCGGCACGGAAGTAGTGATCTTTATTGTTGAGCAACTCCATTACTGCAGGGATAGCACTCTGCTGATCGTAGTGAGCTATGAGCTTCAGACAAAAAGACACCACACTCTTATTAGAAGAATAGCTTACCCAACGGGAAAAGTTAGGAATAGCAATATCCTTTGTGGTTGTGATAATCTTAAACATTTCCAACTGGTCCCACGGGAGTAGCGGCTCTGTAGCAATATCAAAGAATTTGAAAGGCTCGTTTTTACTCAACTGAATGTAGGCATTACGGGCTGCTGCACGCAATGATGGATTGGTACTGTTAGTAAGTGGCAGGATGGTAACGTCTGATATGGAAATATCCATCTGCGTGAGCTCCACCACCGCTTTAATCTTCCGCTCCCACCGCATAGACTTCATCTTGGCAAAAGAGTCCTTCTGCAGATCCATATCTATATACAGCTTACGGAGCAGCTCCCCTACCTCACCACGAAAGTTTTTACGGTACTGAATCAGTGTTTCAATTAAAATCTGACGGACAAAAGGCTTTTTATATACTTTATTGCTCAGCGCTTCCTTATCAAACTCAATTTCTTCGGTAGGAATGTCTTTACCAAGATTTTCATTAAGAAGTACCTGGTCTGTAATCAACTCCTCTATTATAGGACTGATGAATGCCACTCTTTTCTCATGAACATAGGTACGGTACCTCTTATACAGAATGGCGCCGTATGCAAATATTGTTGCAGCAATTGCAATAATGATGAATGCGAGCGCAATTTCAATGAAAAGAGGAAGCAGGCTAAATTGTTCATATGCCTGAAACAGCAGGTCTACCAGATCTTTCCACATTAGGCGGCATTATTTTTTCTTGGTTACCAGCTTCAGGTTGGCACTGCGATTGGCAAGTAGCTTACGGATGCGAATCATAAGCTCACCAGCCATGATAGGCTTTTTCAGATAATCATCTGCTCCTAACCTGAATGCTTCTGTTATGGTTTCTTCATTACCTACTGAGGAGCAAACGATAATACCAACGTGACGTTTCTCTGTATTGGCACGCAGGCGGCTTACCACCTCAAGTCCATTGGCATAAGGCATCATGAGGTCAGTAATAACAACATCGTACTGCTCATTATCCAATTTTTCAAACGCCTCTTTCCCGTCCTTAGCAGTTAATACTTCATGGCCATCTTTTCTCAGAATGTTACGAATAGCCTTGAGCATTATATCATCGTCCTCTATAACTAAAATATTAGACATATACCTATTGATAGCTTTTTCAGCACTTTGTTTTATGCGCAGGTGAAAACCACCTCCAAATTCATGCAAATATCCGCTTTATATTTCAAAAAATGCTGCTTTTACATGACGTTAACCAAAAAGCTGTAAATTAACAAACGCAAAACAAGATTAGTAATAAACCTACCGATAATTAACCAAAAGTAATAGATACTAAGAGGTTATAATTACCTGACAAATTGCGACTAAAAAAGTGCATCTACTACTGTCTGAACTGACAAAATTTACAGAGATGTAGCCATTAAGGCGTCAAATACTGCCAAATTTTACAGAAAATGGCATTTTATAGTCAGTGGCACAAAATCTGATGGATAGTAGTAAATCTAAAATCGTTAAACACTTAAAATTTTGTAGCTCATGGCAAAGACTTTAAACATCACCCCGTTGCATGACCGGGTAATCGTGAAGCCAGCTCCGGCTGAGGAGAAAACTGCAGGTGGCATCATCATTCCTGATACAGCAAAGGAAAAACCACAGCGTGGCACGGTAGTAGCTGCCGGTCCTGGTAAAAAAGATGAGCCAATGACCGTAAAAGCAGGTGATACTATCCTTTATGGTAAGTATGCTGGTAATGATGTAAGCTTTGAAGGTGAAGATTACCTGATAATGCGTGAAAGTGACATTCTGGCGGTTATCTGATTTACCATTCAGATATGAGAACAGGGCTTTATCATAATATGCCCGGAAACACAACAAACTAAAACAAATACAACATAAAACAATATGGCAAAGCAACTTTTCTTCGACATTGACGCACGCAACAGAATGAAGCGTGGTGTAGACACACTGGCAGATGCGGTGAAAGTAACTCTGGGCCCCAAGGGTCGTAACGTAGTGATCGAGAAAAAATTCGGAGCACCCGGTATCACTAAAGATGGCGTATCTGTAGCTAAAGAAATAGAGCTGGAAGATGCAATCGAAAACATTGGTGCACAGATGGTAAAAGAAGTGGCATCAAAAACTGCTGACATAGCAGGTGACGGTACTACTACTGCTACCGTACTGGCTCAGGCAATAATAAGTGATGGTTTGAAAAATGTAGCTGCAGGCGCAAATCCGATGGATCTGAAGCGCGGTATAGACAAAGCTGTAGCTACTGTAGTAGAAAGCCTGAAATCACAGTCAGAAAAAGTAGGCAACGACAATAAGAAAATAGAGCAGGTAGCATCTATATCTGCCAATAATGATAATGCCATAGGTAGCCTCATAGCTCAGGCTATGGCTAAAGTAGGTAACGAAGGTGTAATCACGGTAGAAGAAGCAAAGGGTACTGAAACTACTGTAGAAGTAGTAGAAGGTATGCAGTTTGACCGTGGATATCTGAGTGCATATTTTGTTACCAACTCAGAAAAAATGCAGGTAGAACTGCAGAATCCATACATTCTGATATATGAAAAGAAAATCAGCACACTGAAAGATATACTTCCAATACTGGAAAGTGTGATACAGAGTGGCCGTCCGCTGCTGATTATTGCTGAAGATGTAGATGGCGAAGCGCTGGCTACACTGGTGGTAAACAAGCTGCGCGGCTCACTGAAAATAGCTGCGGTAAAAGCCCCAGGCTTTGGCGACCGCCGCAAAGAAATGCTGCAGGATATTGCTGCACTTACAGGTGGTACTGTGATAAGCGAAGACCAGGGTTACAAACTGGACAACGCTACTATCGCATCTCTGGGCCAGGCAGAAAGCATTACTATAGATAAGGACAACACCACGATTGTAGGTGGTAAAGGAGAGAAAGAAACAATTTCTGCCCGTGTAAACCAGATTAAAACCCAGATTGAAACAACTACCAGCGATTATGACCGCGAAAAGCTGCAGGAGCGTCTTGCAAAACTGAGCGGTGGTGTAGCTGTACTGTACATAGGTGCTGCTACAGAGGTAGAGATGAAAGAGAAGAAAGACCGTGTGGATGATGCCCTGCATGCTACACGTGCAGCGGTAGAGGAAGGTATAGTACCTGGTGGTGGTATAGCTTACATACGCTCTATAGAAGCCCTGGCTAACATCTCAGTTGAGAATGCTGATGAAAAAACAGGTGTGAACATCATACGTCGTGCTCTGGAAGAGCCACTGCGCCAGATAGTAGGCAATGCTGGTCTGGAAGGCTCTATTATAGTACAGAAAGTACGTGAAGGTAAAGGTGACTTTGGCTTCAACGCCCGCACTGAAACATATGAAAATATGTTTGCAGCAGGTGTAATAGACCCAACCAAGGTGAGCCGTGTAGCACTGGAAAATGCAGCTTCTATAGCCAGCATGCTCCTCACTACAGAGTGCGTTATTGCTGACAAGCCAGAACCAAAATCTGCAGCTCCGGCTCCAGGTGGTATGCCAGGCGGCATGGGAATGGATTATTAATAGTAATACCACATATCTCAAACGAAATCGCCTCCCGGCCGGGAGGCGATTTCGTTTTTATCAACAACCTGCGTAATACATAAGCATGCCTGATTCATTTGAATATTGAATTTGTGCTGGCTATCTTTGAGTTTTCTCTCCTGGCAATGAATCTTATTTTCTGGCAAGGTATTATCAGCATTCATCAGAAATCATTTCTGGAGGCACTGGCCTGGGAGCCGCGCGTAAAAAGTGTGACGCTTGTAGTAGAGCAAACCATAACGGACTACAGAAAAAATATGGGATGGGATGTACCCGAAATAAAACATGTACAACTCATCATAGCCCCGGACAAACAGCACATAACTGAAATATTTGCTACCAATAAGAATGCCATACACATACTGGGAGGACTATGTGTGAGTCCCATGATGACCAATGCCATCAATGCCGGTATAGCTGCAAAAGCAAAAATGGGCATAATGACGGAGCCCTATGACAGAGCGGGTATAAAAGGTATGCTGCGTGATATAAAGTACAGATACCTGAAAATACGCTATTCAAAACATATAGACTTTTTACTGACTATAGGCAAGGAAGGTGTAAACGCATTTACAAGACTGGGGTTCAATACAGAAAAGGTATTTCCCTGGGCATACTTTGTTACCATACCACTGCCGGAGCGTGTGCCTGATATAGCAGGAAAAATAAGGATACTATATGCGGGGAGGGTAACTGAACAAAAGGGAATATACCGCTTTGTAAAAGAGCTGGCAGCTACTGGTAATAAAGACTATGTACTGGATATATATGGTGACGGCCCTGATGTGGACAAAATAAGGGCACTGATGAATGGAAACTCCGGGGAGGAACAGATTCACCTATACCCGTTTCAGAAGTATGACGACATGCTACTGAAATACTGTGCATATGACTGGGTGGTACTACCCAGCACACAAAAAGACGGATGGGGGGTAATAATTAATGAAGGTCTGCTGAATGGCCTGAAGGGTATATGCAGTAACATATGTGGGGTAAGCTGGGCTATAAAAGATGGTAAGAACGGAGTGACATTTGACTGGCACACAGAGCATAGCTGTGGCAATGCCATAAAGCAAATGCTGGCGAATGAATCATTCTGGCCTGCCGAAAAAACAGCCCTGTGGGCCGGGGCGGCACTGACTGGTGAGGCCGGGGCGGCATATTGCCTGCAAATACTGGATAATGTGTATGATAGCGGGAGCAGACCTACAGCTCCATGGCTTACAGAACAATAATCGTATTACTGCAACAGACAGTAACTAATACAAAGCCTATAAAATAGCTGACATCTACAGCACGACAGAAAGTATATACCCTACCAAACAAAAGAAAAGGACTGGAACCTATGATACTGATAGACGGACTGTATATAAATAAAGGTGGCGGGGCTGTACTACTGCAATACCTGATAACAGAGATACTGCAACGGGGTGAGGCGAATAATTTCTTTTTTCTGCTGGATCCAAGATTTGAAAAGCCAGCTGTGCTTACCGGCAACTATGATGTGATACCCAATAAAATGAGTGCCCGTATCCGGTTTTACAAGCAAAACCGCCGGAGGTTTACAACTGTATTCTGCTTTGCCAATACGCCGCCGCCCATTAAAATGCATGTCCCGGCCTATACTTATATGCACAACCAGAAACTACTGGAAGCGCCATTCAGGAAATGGGAACCTATGTTTCGGTCGCAATATATCAAGTATCTGGTAATGAAGCTCTACAACAGCAATACGGATAGCTATATTGTACAGACCCCCCATATGGTACAGATGCTGGTGAAAACGGGACTTAAAAAAGAAACAGACTGCCTGACGATACCATTTTATGACAACCGGAAATATGCAGGAGGCGGAAAGCCTTTTACTGAAAGGATGCAGGATGAATTTGTATTTATCAGCAATCCGTCGCCACAGAAGAACTACCCTACCCTGCTAAATGCGTGGGAGCTGCTGCTAAACCAGGGATATACCCCGCGACTGCATGTAACAATAGATGAGACCGGACCTGAACTGAGGAATAAAGTAGCTGAGCTGAATGCAAAAGGTGCACAGATAATAAACCATGAATATCTGGACCCTAAAGAACTCTACTTTAACTGCGCATGGCTCATATTTCCCTCACTTATGGAAAGCTTCGGGTTGCCGCTTATTGAAGCGGCCGACAGTGGTATGAAAATTATGGCATCAAACCTGCCATTTGTATATGACGTGGTAAAACCAAGCCTTGTCTTTGACCAGAACAGTGCCGCGAGTATAGCAGATGCCGTGCAGCAGGCAATATCTGACCCGGGCCTGCCGTTTCCTGAAATAGTGACAAAAAATGAGGTGCAGCAACTAATAAATATGCTGATGGGCAAAAGATAACCTAACGCTCACCTCCCAATATACGGACAAACTTATTGGCAACAAGGGCAAACGAGCCAACCATCACACCTGAAAACAAGGACATAACCAGGCCCAGCAATACCATGACCTGTACTACAGAGCCACCAGACTCAGCAGCCATTTTTGCATACTGGGTGGCATCTTTAGGATGATGCTGCAAATACTGGGCAGACATAACTACCCGTACCCCCGTGGTCCAGAATGTGCTGATAATACCTGTAATAAACCCATGCAGGAAATGGCGGCGTGCTGCATACCGGCCCATGACCCACCCACACCCCAGAAATAAAGGAGTAGCCAGCAGAGCCTCAAACCGTGCAGAAATAACAAATACACCAGCCATACCTACCAGAACACCGATAAAAGAAAGCGGAATAATCAACTTCCAGTTCATTGGATAAATGTAGCATTTAGACCAAAGAACGACAAATGCAGCCTGTCTCTTAGCTTTGTACCAAACATACCATATATGGACACTATAATGGCTACTGACCTGAAAATGCAGGTAATATTAAGGATGAATGAAAGTAAAGAAAGGATAGTAAAATGCCTTGGGGCTTACAACAATGACACGGTATGGCAACGCCCCAATAAACAACTGGCAAGTGTAGGCAACCTGGTACTGCACCTGTGCGGCAACATTACACAATATATAATATCATCGCTGGGGAAGGGACCAGATAACCGTAACCGGGATGCAGAATTCAGCACGGAGAACGGATATGATGTTGCTCAGCTGGCGACTATGATAAGCAACACTATAGACACAGCTACTGAGATAATACAGCAAACGCCGGAAACAGAACTACTGCGGGTACGCATGGTACAGGGATTTGAACTAAGTGGCACCGGTATATGTATACACGTAGCCGAACACCTGTCTTACCATACCGGCCAGATAGCGGTACATACCAAATTACTGACAGAGGAAGACCTTGGTTTTTATAAAAATGCTGACCTAAACATTAAAAACGAATAACAGGCAAACATAACCACAATAGCAGATAACGAAGGGAAAGAGATATTATGTCGTTTATCCAGTACATTTGTACTCCAAAAAACTGTCAGAAATGTTGTTTTTAGATTTTGAGAAGCCGCTGGAAGAATTGCATAACCAGATATCCAAACTACAGGATATATCTGCGAGGAACAAAGTAGATGTGTCTAACAGCATAAGAGAACTGGAAGCTGCAATGGAAACAGCACGCGGCGAAATATATACCAACCTTACGCCATGGCAGCGTGTACAGCTGAGCCGGCACCCGGAGCGCCCCTACACTCTTTATTATAT
>Ga0075012_10000411_pt1 | contig 46218 bp, 34 predicted proteins | sample All_14_2_FD_71474 | JGI IMG/M metagenome (GOLD analysis project Ga0075012, IMG submission 71474) | Freshwater microbial communities in response to fracking from Pennsylvania, USA - Allegheny Zone_MetaG_DW_15 | ecosystem: Environmental > Aquatic > Deep subsurface > Groundwater > Drilled...
GGGCGTCGTTGAAGTAGGCCGGCACGGTGATCACGGCTTCGGTGACGGCTTCGCCCAGGTAGTCTTCGGCGGTTTTTTTCATCTTGCGCAGCACGTCGGCGCTGATCTGCTGCGGTGCGAGGCGATTGCCACGCACTTCCACCCAGGCGTCGCCGTTGTCGGCAGCCGCAATGGTGTAGGGCATCAGGTCGATGTCTTTTTGCACTTCTTTCTCAGAGAACTTGCGGCCAATCAAGCGTTTGACGGCGTACAGCGTGTTCTTCGGGTTGGTCACCGCCTGGCGCTTGGCCGAGGCGCCGACCAGCACTTCGCCGTCTTCCTGGTAAGCAATGATGGACGGTGTGGTGCGGGCGCCTTCGGCGTTTTCAATCACTTTGGGTGTGTTGCCTTCCATGATGGCGACGCAGCTGTTGGTGGTGCCCAGATCGATCCCGATGATTCTTCCCATGGTGAACTCCTAAATAGTCAGATGTTGGTAACTTGAAGACAGCCTGAAAGATTTCAAGCTGGAAAATTGGTTTATTTGGCGGCTGCCACTGTCACCAGTGCCGGGCGCAAAACGCGCTCCGAGATCAGGTAACCTTTTTGCAGCACGGTGACCACGGTGTTGGCTTCCTGCTCGGAGGGCACCACGCTGATGGCCTGGTGTTGGTGCGGGTCAAACTTGGCGCCGATCGCCGGGTCGACCACGATGACCTTGTTGCGTTCCAGCGCGGCCAGCAATTGGCGCAGGGTGGCTTGCGAGCCTTCGCGGATTTGTTCTACCTTGGCGTCCTTGATGGCTAGACCCGCTTCCAGGCTGTCCACCACGGGCAGCAGGCTGTCGGCAAATCCTTCCAGGGCGAACTTGCGCGCTTTGGAAACTTCGTCCTCAGCACGGCGGCGGGCGTTTTCCACGTCCGCCTTGGCGCGCAGGTACTGGTCAGCCAGTTCGGCGCTCTTGGCTTGTAATTCGGCCAGCTCAGCCTGGCATTTGGCCAGGGCCTCGGACTCGTAATTGGCCATGGCCGCGGCGGTGTCCTGGAGCGTTTGTGAATCAACGGCAGGAGCCGGGGTGGCGGACGTGTCCGCAGGGGTAGGTTGGGGTGTTGCGTCAGACATGCGGTGAAGCGGGTTTTGAAATAACGATGCTGTGACTTGGCGGCGAGGCGCCTCTTTTCAAGAGCAACACACAAAAAATTTTTCGGGTTGCCTGGGCCGGGCAGAAAGATGGTGGGACTGACACAAACGAAACGGGCACCTGCGACAGGTGCCCGAGCCATAGCGAATCCAGTCGGTCAGGACAGCTTGAGCAGCTCCACCACAAATTTGAGCGTGGCCTGAGGGGGAATCACGCCACCGGCACCGCGGGCGCCATAACCCAGGCCGGGGGGGATGATCAGTGTGCGGGTGCCACCGATCTGCATGCCGGCCACACCTTCGTCCCAGCCGCGGATGACAGCGCCTGCACCCAGGTTGAAGACGAAAGGTGTCCCCCGGTCCTTGCTGGAGTCAAATTTGGCACCTTGCACGCCGTCCATGAACAGCCAGCCGGTGTAGTGCACCGTGACACGTTGGCCTTCGGTGGCGACATCGCCGATGCCGACCGTGTTGTCTTCGTATTGGAGTCCTGAGGGGGTAGTGATCATGGGAGTTGGGTCAATATAAGAGGATGAAAGGGATAGAACGCAGGGGCTCAGGCTTGTTTCTTGGCCTGAGCGGCCACCCATTTGGTGGCGAAGGCTGACAGGTCACCCATGCGCTTGAGCAGGTCGGCACCGAGTGGTGTCACCAGGTAGCCACTGCTGCCATGGTCCATCAGACCGGCTTCGCGCATTTCCTTGATGCGGGTGTTCAAGGTGTTGGGGGTGATGCCACCGACACTGTCCTGCAACAAGCGGAAGGTTTGGGGGTGACCGTCCTTGAGCGCCCACAGCACACGGATCGCATACCGTGACTCAAGCAAACTCAGCAGCTGGCCAGTGGCATTTTCTTTTGTACTCATGGTGCTTCTCCTTAAGGCATTGACTTCCTGCCGAATGTGTCAGCGTGGTTGAATCCGCGATCCCACAAGACGCCCCGCCGCATCGGTCTAAAAGACGGTGACTATATCGCAAATTGGCAAATTGCTACATGTTTTGTAGCTTGCGAGCATCAGTTGACCCGGCAAAATTCATGTACAGTTGAAAAGCAATGTCACCCGCACGGTCCGGGTCCCAAGCGGGCTAGCCTGGATGGGTCAACCACCTTTCAACACCCTATTTATGATCATCAACTTTGAACAGGTCCACAACTATTTTGAGCGGGTTGTGTTTGAGGCGGTGGCCAAAATGTCCGGCTCGTACCCTGCGTACAGTGCCGACATGCTGGCCGATGTGGCCTGTGTGGCGCTCAATCGTCTGCCCGCGCGCTACCTGCGCCACGATGTGGACATGATGTTTTACCTGACCGAGTCAGAGCGTCACGCCATGGAGAACTCGTTGCAGGACGCGCTGGACTTTGCCTTTGGCTTTGTGGGTGAGCGCGCGGCGCGGCAGACGGGCGCTGTGTAACGCCGCGTCTGCTCTGTTTCCCGTGCTTGCGATAGCCGTCAGACCGCGGCCAGGGCTTGCTCCAGGTCGGCGGTCAGGTCATCGATATGCTCGATGCCCAGTGACAAGCGCACCATGTCGGGTTTGACACCGGCCTTGGCCAGTTCCTCGGCGTTGAGCTGGCGGTGGGTGGTGGAGGCGGGGTGGCAGGCCAGCGACTTGGCGTCGCCAATATTCACGAGTCGGGTAAACAGCTGCAAGGCGTCTTGAAAACGTGCGCCAGCTGCCAGACTGTCGGCTGCTTTCAGGCCAAAGCTGATGATGCCCGAGGCGCGCCCGCCCATGTATTTTTGAACCAGCGCGTTGTCAGGGTGGTCGGGCAGACCGGCGTAGTTGACCCAGCTCACCTTCTCATGCGCTTGCAGGTAGGTGGCGACTTTGAGCGCGTTGTCACAGATGCGGTCCATGCGCAGGGCCAGCGTCTCGATGCCTTGCAGCAGCTGGAAGGCTGCTGTGGCGCTGAGTGCGGCGCCCATGTTGCGCAGTGGCACCACGCGGGCGCGACCAATGTAGGCAGCGGGGCCAAACGCCTCGGTGTAGACCACGCCGTGGTAGCTCACATCCGGCTCGTTGAGGCGCTTGAAGCGTTTGGCGTGTTGTGCCCAGGGGAACTTGCCGGAATCCACAATCACGCCGCCAATCGTGGTGCCGTGGCCACCCAGGTACTTGGTGACCGAGTGCACCACGATGTCGGCACCGTGTTCGAACGGGCGGCACAGGGCCGGACTGGGCACCGTGTTGTCCACAATCAGCGGGATGCCATGGGCGTGCGCCACCTCCGCTAAGGCCGCCAGATCGGTGACATTGCCCAGCGGGTTACCGATGGACTCGCAATAGATCGCCTTGGTGCGCTCGTCAATCAGCGCGGCAAACGAGGCCGGGTCGCGGTAGTCGGCAAAACGCACCTGAAGGCCGATTTGCGGAAAGGTGTGTGCAAACAGGTTGTAGGTGCCGCCGTACAGCGTGGAGGCGGACACGATGTTGTCCCCGGCTTCGGCGATGGTCTGGATCGCGTAACTGATGGCCGACATGCCCGAGGCTACCGCCAGCGCACCCACGCCGCCTTCCAGCGCAGCCATGCGGGCTTCGAGCACACCGCAGGTGGGGTTCATGATGCGGCTGTAGATGTTGCCGGCCACCTTCAGGTCAAACAGGTCGGCGCCGTGCTGGGTGTCGTCAAAGGCGTAAGCCACCGTCTGGTAAATCGGCACGGCCGCGGCGCGGGTGGTTGGGTCGGGGGTGTAGCCTGCATGCACGGCCAGGGTTTCAAGCTTCATCAAGGGGCCCTTTCTTGTCAAAGGGCTGCATCTTAGACGTTGTCAACGCGGGGGCCGCCCCATGTTGGCAAGCCGGGTGGGCGATTGGCGATAATTGGTCATCTTGAAAAAACGCAGCCCCCACCTACCGGAAGTCAATTTTTCCGACGACGACACCATTCGGCATCTGCATCTGGGCAGCGAGTGGATTCAGGGATCGATGTACCTGGAAGACAGCATCGGTCTGGTGCATGAATACGTGCAGCGCATGATGGCCTGGCTGCTGTTTGTTGAACCTGATTCGGTCAAAGACCGCCAGGCGATGCAACTTGGCCTGGGTGCCGGTTCGCTGACCAAGTTTTGCGCCAAAGAGCTGCGCATCCAGACCACGGCCATCGAGCTCAACCCGCAGGTGCTGGCCATGTGCCGCAGCCATTTCAAGCTGCCCGCCGACAACGCCACGATGCGTGTGGTGCTGGCCGATGCGGCGCAGGAAATCCTCAACCCCATCTGGTGGGGCACGGTGGATGCATTGCAAGTGGACCTGTATGACCGCGAAGCCGCCGCACCCGTGCTCGACAGCCTGCCGTTTTACAACCATTGCCGCCGCCTGCTGACCCCCGAGGGCTGCATGACCGTCAACCTGTTCGGCCGCGCCTCGAGCTTTGAGCGCAGCGTTGAAAAAATGTCGGCAGCCTTTGGCAAGGAAGCCATCTGGGCCTTCAAACCCACCCGCGAGGGCAACACGGTGGTGCTGGCCCAGCACACCCCCAGTCGCCCCCGGCGCGAGGTGTTGATGGCGCGCGCCGCGGTGATTGAAGCCCGCTGGGGCTTGCCCGCCACCAAATGGGTGCGGGTCTTCAAGCCCATGCAGCCATGACGCCTGCGACACCCACCAAACACCGCGCCGAGTCCCCCACCGGCCCGCTGGACTGGCGCAGTCTGGTGCAGTGGATGCGCGCGGACGGCACCATCACCGCGCAGGAAGCGCAGCGCATCCACACCCGCTGTGCGCAGGCTGAGAGCGTGCAGCACCCGCTGTTGCGTCTGGCCAGCGTGGCGGTGCGCCGGGCTGTGGATGACAGACCGATGGACCTGGAGTTGCTGACCCAGTGGCTGGCCGGGCATGTGAAGCTGGCGTATTTGCGCATTGACCCGCTCAAGGTGGATGTGGGCAAGGTGGCTGACACCATGAGTCCGGCTTACGCCGAGCGGCACAAGATTCTGCCGGTGCAGGTCACGACCCATGAGATTGTGGTCGCCACGGCAGAGCCGTACTTGATGGACTGGGTCGGCGAGGTGGAGCGCCAGTCGCGCCGCAGCGTGCGCCGTGTGGTGGCGAATCCGCAGGACATCCACCGCTACACCGTGGAGTTTTTTGCGCTGGCCAAGTCGGTGCGGGCCGCGGCCAAGGCGGGCAGCAACGCAGGCTCCAGTTTTGAGCAACTGGTGGAACTGGGCAAAACCAACAAACAGCTCGATGCCAACGACCAGAGTGTGGTGCAGGTGGTGGACTGGTTGTGGCAATACGCGTTTGACCAACGCGCCAGCGACATCCACCTGGAGCCGCGGCGCGAGCAGGGTGTGATCCGCTTTCGCATCGACGGGGTGCTGCACCCGGTCTACCAGATGCCGATGGGCGTGCTCACCGCCATGACCGCGCGCATCAAGCTGCTCAGCCGCATGGACGTGGTGGAAAAGCGCCGCCCGCAGGATGGCCGTATCAAGACGCGCAACCCAGGCGGCGCCGAGGTCGAGATGCGGATTTCGACCCTGCCGACCGCCTTTGGCGAAAAGATGGTGATGCGGATTTTTGACCCCGAAACCACGGTCAAGGAGCTGGACGCGCTGGGTTTCTCCAAACACGATGCCGAGCGCTGGGAGGCACTGGTCAAGCGCCCCAACGGCATCATTCTGGTGACTGGCCCCACCGGTTCGGGCAAAACCACCACGCTGTATTCCACTCTGAAGCGGGTGGCCACCGAAGAGGTGAACGTCAGCACCGTGGAAGACCCGATCGAGATGATTGAGGCGTCTTTCAACCAGACCCAGGTGCAGACGCAGCTGGACTTTGGCTTCCCCGAAGGCCTGCGCGCGCTGATGCGGCAAGACCCCGACATCATCATGGTCGGTGAAATCCGCGACCAGGCCACGGCAGAGATGGCAGTGCAGGCGGCGCTGACCGGGCACTTGGTGTTCAGCACCTTGCATACCAATGACGCGCCGAGCGCCATCACCCGGATGATGGAACTGGGCGTGCCCGCCTATTTGATCAACGCCACGCTGCTGGGCGTGCTGGCGCAGCGGCTGGTGCGCACCTTATGCCCGCTGTGTAAGGCGCCCGACGCGGCAGCTTCGCGCGAGACGCTGGAGCAGGCGGTCAAGCCCTGGCAGCTCAGCGGCAGCTACAAACCGTTCAAGCCTGTGGGCTGTGTCGATTGCCGCATGACCGGTTTTCGCGGGCGCATGGGGCTGTACGAGTTGTTGGTGGTGTCCGAGGCCTTCAAGGCCCAGATCACCCGTGAGCCCGATGCCGCTGCCCTCAAACGCCAGGCCATCAGCGATGGCATGCGTTCGCTGCGCCTGGCCGGCGCCTTGCGGGTGGCCGAGGGCCTGACGGTGCTGGAAGAAGTGCTGGCCAGCACGCCGGCGTCAGAGCATTGACCTCTCAACGGGAACGAATCGCATGCGGGCGCCACAGGACAAGGATGTTTACGCCGGTGTGTTACTGGCCGCGGTCGGCTCGGCGTTTGCCTGGGGCGCGACCAGCTACACGGTGGGCACCAGCGCCCGCATGGGGCCGGGTTATTTTCCGCTGGTGCTGGGGGTGCTGTTGGCGGTGCTGGGGCTGATCATCGCCGTACTCGGTGCCCGGCGGGATCCGGCGCTGCGCCAGGTGATGGGGCCCTGGGCCTGGAAGCCGCTGTTTTTTATTGTGGCGGGCAACCTGCTGTTTGGTGTGTTGTTGGGTGGGCTGCCGTCGCTGGGGTGGCCGGCCATGGGCTTCATGGTGGCGATTTATGGCGTGACGGTGGTCGCAGGGATGGCCGGTGAACGTTTCAGCCTGAAAGAAAGCCTGTGGCTGGCGACCGTGCTGGCGGTGGGCTGCTACCTGGCTTTTGTGCTGCTGCTGAATTTGCAGTTTGCCGTGTGGCCCGCGTTTGGGGCAGGGTAGGCGGCGAGCATGGATCTGCTGACCAATTTATCGATGGGGTTTGCTGTGGCTGCCACGCCCATCAACCTGCTGTATGCCTTTGTCGGCTGCCTGCTGGGCACGCTGATTGGGGTGTTGCCCGGCATCGGCCCGGTGGCCACCATTGCCATGTTGTTGCCCGCCACCTACGCACTGCCACCGGTGTCGGCGCTGATCATGCTGGCGGGCATTTATTACGGTGCGCAGTACGGCGGCAGCACCACGGCCATTTTGGTGAATCTGCCGGGCGAAGCGAGTTCGGTGGTGACGGTGATTGACGGTTACCAGATGGCGCGCAAGGGCCGCGCCGGGCCGGCGCTGGCTGCTGCCGGGTTGGGCTCATTCTTTGCGGGCTGTGTCGGCACGCTGATTCTGGCGGCCTTTGCGGCGCCGCTGACCGAGGTGGCGTTCAAGTTCGGCCCGGCCGAGTATTTTTCGCTGATGGTGTTGGGGCTGATCGGGGCGGTGGTGCTGGCTTCTGGCTCGTTGCTGAAAGCAGTGGCGATGATTGTGCTGGGCTTGCTGCTGGGCCTGGTCGGCACCGATGTGAACTCGGGCGTAGCGCGTTTTGCCTTTGACATCCCCGAACTCACCGACGGCATCGGCTTCATCGTGATTGCCATGGGCGTCTTTGGTTATGCCGAGATCATCTCGAATTTGTCGGTGAAAGAGGCGCACCGTGAGGTGTTCACCGCCAAAGTGCAGGGCCTGATGCCCACCCGTGAAGACTTCAAACGCATGCTGCCGGCGGTGTTGCGCGGCACCGGCATCGGCTCGGTGTTGGGCATCTTGCCGGGTGGCGGTGCCTTGCTGGCAGCCTTTGCCGCCTACAGCGTCGAGAAAAAAACCAAGTTGCACCCTGGCGAAGTGCCCTTTGGAGAGGGCAATATCCGTGGGGTGGCCGCGCCCGAGTCGGCCAACAACGCCGGTTCACAAACCTCGTTCATCCCGCTGCTCACCTTGGGCATTCCGCCCAATGCGGTGATGGCGCTGATGGTGGGCGCCATGACCATCCACAACATCCAGCCCGGCCCGCAGGTGATGAGCAGCAACCCCGAGCTGTTCTGGGGCCTGATCGCGTCGATGTGGATCGGCAACGCCATGCTGGTGGTGTTAAACCTGCCGCTGATCGGCCTGTGGATCAAGCTGCTGAGTGTGCCCTACCGCTGGCTGTTTCCGGCCATCGTGCTGTTTTGCGCGATTGGTGTCTACAGCACCAACAACAACACCTGGGACATCTGGATGGTCGGGTTGTTTGGCGTCATCGGTTATGTCTTCATCAAGCTCGGCCTGGAGCCCGCGCCGCTGCTGCTGGGCTTCATTCTGGGCCCGATGATGGAAGAAAACCTGCGCCGCGCGCTGCTGCTGTCGCGCGGTGACTGGAGCGTGCTGGTGACCCGGCCCTTGTCTGCCGGGCTGCTGGCGGCGGCTGCGGCCATGCTGTTGGTGGTATTGCTGCCCGCCATCAAGCGCCAGCGCGAAGAAGCTTTTGTGGAAGACTGACGTGAATGAGCAGAAGTGTCATGCCGGGCGACGACCCGGCATCCATGCCTTCGGACGTCGTGGATGGCGGATCGAGTCCGCCATGACAGCGAAACCATCGGCTTTTGTCCTTTATGCCTGAAGGACAGGTCGCGCCGGACAAGCTGGTCACGGGCCTGGTACTGGCCACGCTGGGGGCGATTGCCTTCAGCGGCAAGGCGATCATCGTCAAGCTGGCGTACCGCTACGGTGTGGACGCGGTCACGCTGATCATGTACCGCATGTTGTTTGCGCTGCCGATTTTTGCGGTGATGGCCTGGTGGTCCAGCCGCGGTCAACCTGCGCTCACCCGGCGCGACTGGCTGGGCGTGCTGGGGCTGGGTTTCAGTGGCTACTACCTGGCGAGTTTTCTGGACTTTGCCGGGCTGGCTTACATCAGCGCCTCGCTGGAACGCCTGATCCTGTATCTGAACCCGACGCTGGTGCTGATCCTCGGGCTGGTGCTGTACCAGCGCCACATCACACGGTTTCAGGCGCTGGGCATGGGCATCAGTTACCTCGGCGTGTTGCTGGTGTTTGGCCACGAGATCAGCCTAGCTGGTGCTGATGCCGCGTTGGGTGCAGCGCTGGTGTTTGGCAGCGCGGTGAGTTATGCGCTGTATTTGAGCTTCAGCGGCGAGCTGGTCAAACGGCTGGGGTCGCTGCGCCTGGTGGGCCTGGCCACGCTGGTGGCGTGCGGGCTGTGTATCTTACAGTTTGTGCTGCTGCGGCCTTTGAGCGCGGCGGTGGTGGCGCCAGAGGTGATCTGGCTGTCCATCGTCAACGCTACCCTGTGCACGGCGGCACCGGTGCTGATGGTGATGATGGCCATCGAGCGCATTGGTGCCTCGCTGGCGGCACAGACCGGCATGGTTGGCCCGATGTCGACCATTGTGATGGGCGCTCTGGTGCTGGGTGAGCCGTTCACCGGTTGGGTGGCGGCGGGCACGGTGCTGGTCATCTTGGGGATTTTTGTGTTTATGCGCGGGCGTTGACGGCGCTGCATTGGCACGCAGCTGGCAGGAAACCTGCTTGTGGTGTTGGTGTACCTCTTTTGTTTTTTTTAGGAGTTGCAGATGTTTCAGCATGGTTTGCTTGGCCGGGTTCGTCAATTCACACAAACGCTGGTGGTCAGCTCGTTGTTGGCCGCCGGGCTGGCGCAGGCGCAGAGTGGTCCGGTCAAGCTGATGGTCGGTTTCCCGCCCGGTGGCGGTACCGATGCCATCGCCCGCATCCTGGCTGACAAGCTCAAAGACCAGCTGGGTGTGTCGGTGGTGGTCGACAACAAGGCTGGTGCCGGTGGCCAGATCGCGGCCCAGGCGCTCAAAGCTGCCGCACCCGACGGCAACACGCTGTTTTTGTCACACGACCACACCATCTCGATCTTGCCGCTGGTGGTCAAAAACCCTGGTTTCGAGCCGCACAAAGACTTTGTCGCGGTGGCCGGATTCGCCACGTTTGTCAACGCGCTGGCGGTGTCAGGTGGCACACCGGCCAAAAGCATGGCCGAGTACGTGAGTTTTGTGCAGAAGCAGGGCGCCGGGCTGGGCACAGTGGGTGTGCCCGCACCGGCATCGGTGCCCGAGTTTCTGGTCAAGGTGATTGGCCAGAAGTACCAGTTGGATTTGCAGGCCGCGCCCTACCGTGGTAGCGCGCCGATGATGGCCGACATGCTGGGTAACCAGATCAACGCCGGTGTCGGTTCCGTGCCTGATTTCATCGAGAACCAGAAGGCCGGCAAGATCCGTGTGGTGGCGGTGCTGGGTGGTGTGCGCCAAGCCGCCTTGCCGGAGGTGCCAACCTTTGCTGAACTGGGTCTGGCTGGTTTTGAAGACGTGCCGTATTACGGCATCTTTGCGCCCAAAGGCACACCACCCGCAGTGATTGAGAAACTCTCGGGCGCGGTGGCCAAGGTGGTGGCGATGCCCGACGTTCGCGAGCGTTTGACCACGATGGGTCTGACCGTGGGTTACATGACCTCGGCGCAACTGGCCAGCCGGGAACTGGCCTACGCGACAACCTGGGCGCGCATCATCAAGGACAGCGGGTTCAAGGCCCAGTAACTGGCATCCGCCACGTGGGGCGGTTTCAGCGCCGTGACGACACCACGATCCCGCCCACAATCAGCGCAAACGCCACCCCGTGGTACAGGTGCGGCACCTCACCCAGAAACAGCCCGGACAACACGGCGGTGAACAGCGGTGTCAGGTTGATGAAAAACCCCGCCACTGACGGCCCGGCGCGTGCCACCCCTGCGCCCCAGGCCCGATAAGCCAGCAAGGCCGGGCCAATCGCGATAAATAGCAGAATGCCAGCCAGCTGCCAGCTGGGTACAAACCGGCCAAAACCCAGGGCCCATTCCGCCCCGGCAAACAGCCCTGACCAGATCAGGCCCAGTGAAATCTGGGCCATCAAAAACGCGGACCAGTTGCTGCGCAGGCTGCTGGGTTCCGAGGTGGGGTGCACCAGCATCCAGCTGTAATAGGCCCAGGCGGCAGACGCCAGCAGGATGTAGAAGTCACCGGGCACCAGCCGCACCTGCAGCAAGGTGTCGAGTTGCCCGCGGCTCAGCACCAGCATCACCCCGCTGACCGACAGGGCGGCGCCCAACCATTGGCGCTTGGAGATGGCTTTGCCAAAAAACAGCCGCCCGATCAGCAGCATCCACACCGGGGTGCTGGCGCCGACCAGCGTCACGTTGATGGGTGTGGAGGTGTTCAGCGCCAGGTACAGCAGCGCGTTGTAGCCACCAATGCTCAGCAGCGACAAGGCCATGAAACGCCGCCAGTTGGGCCACAGCGCGCTGCTGCGGTGCAGCACAGGTGCGGCCAGCGGCAGCAGCAGCACAAACGCCATGCACCAGCGCACCAGGTTCAGCGTCATGGGCGAGGCCATGTCGGCAATCACCCGGCCCAGCACTGCGTTGCAGGCCCACAGCACGGGGGGCAGCGTCAGCAGAAAAACCGCCGAGGGCGTCACCCTGGCTTGGCTCATGCGTTTGGCGCGCGCACCGGCGCGTCAGATGCTGGGGCAGCTCGAAAAAACAGCAGGCAAGGGGGACAGAACATGCGACTGAAGGGAAGTAAATTCGATTCTCGCAGCAAAAACGCTGTCGCTGAAATCATGGCAACATCCCGGCTCCTTTCTTGCGGAGACTTTGCATGACCAGCCACACTTCACGCGCCATCCAGATTGACCAGCACGGCGGCCCCGATCAACTCAAACTGGTGCAGGTGACGGTGGGCGAGCCCGGCCCGGGTGAGATCCGCATCCGCCACCACGCGGTGGGCCTGAACTTCATCGACGTTTACCACCGCACCGGCCTGTACCCGATGCCCATGCCCGCCCGCCTGGGCATGGAAGCAGCGGGTGTGGTCGAGGCCGTGGGGGAGGGGGTCACGCATCTGCAGGTGGGCGACCGCGCCGCCTATGCCAGCACGCCACCCGGCAGTTATGGCGATCTGCGCGTGATGCCCGCCAAAAACGTCTGCCAGCTGCCCGATGCCATCTCTTTCGAGACCGGCGCGGCGATGATGCTCAAGGGCCTCACCGCGCAATACCTGCTCAAACGCACCCAACCCCAAGGCGGCCTGCAGCCGGGTGACTTTGTGTTGTTCCATGCCGCTGCCGGCGGCGTGGGCCTGATCGCCTGCCAATGGGCGAAGGCCATGGGGCTGCGCCTGATCGGCACCGCGGGCTCCGAGTCGAAATGTGCGCTGGCGTTGGCCAATGGGGCTGAGTTTGCGATCAATTACGCGAAAGAAGACTTTCTCGCGCGGGTCAAAGAGATCACCGCTGGCCAGGGTGTCAAGGTGGTTTACGACTCGGTGGGCAAAGACACCTGGGACAAGTCGCTGGATTGCCTGGCCCCCTTTGGCCTGATGGCCAGTTTTGGCAACGCCTCCGGCCCGGTGGCGCCCTTTGCGCCCGGCATCCTCGGCCCCAAGGGCTCGCTGTATGTGACGCGACAAACGCTGTTCACCCACATCGCCACGCGCGAGGCCACACAGGCCATGGCGGATGATCTGTTTGCCGCCGTGACCAGCGGCCAGGTCAAGATCCACATCGACCAGCGTTACAGGCTGGAAGACGTGCAGCAGGCGCACCGTGACCTGGAGGCGCGCAAGACCACCGGCTGCACGGTGTTGACGCTGTAGCCAGGGTGGGTGATGGACCTGGCCGGTGCCTGATCACGCGCCAGTCCGTTGGTGGGATGCCCTCAGTTTTGACAAGCCCAGCATCTGCCTGCTTCACCTCGCTAAGATCAACACAACCAGACGTTGTTGGAACCCAAAAAGAGACCACCCGGCATGACCCCTGTTCCCTCTGACTCCGCCCTGCATCGTCAGCTTCGCCAGGCGACGAAGCGGCCGCATCACGTGCTTGACCATCATCCGCTGCTGGCGCCGCTGTTGCGCCCGGACTTGACGCTGGCGCAATACGGCAACGCTTTGGCGTCCCTGCATGGCATCGGGCAAGCCGCCGAGACTGGCATTCTGGCGTTTCTGGCCCAGCACCCGCAGCCCTTTGACTATCAGGCCCGCCTCAAGGTCTGGGCGCTGGAGGCTGATCTGGCCGCCCTGGGGCGCCAGCCTCTGGGCTTGGCCACAGACTTCCCGGTGCCACAGAACATCGGCGGCCTGATCGGTGTGCTGTATGTGATGGAAGGCGCCACGCAAGGTGGCCTGATGATTGCCCGGCTGCTGCAAGCCTTGCCGATTGCGCCCTTGCCGACCGCCCATTTCAGCGTGTACGGCAGCACGGCAGCGCAAAAATGGGCGGAGTTCCTGCAGTTTGCCGACGAGCAGGCCACGCCCGAGGTGCTGGACACCGCAGTGGTCACCGCCACCGGCGTGTTTGATGCCATCCAATGCCACCTGGATGCCTGTATGAAACAGTTGGGTGCCGGTGTTTTGGTCTGTGAGCCCGCATGAGTAGCGTTGACATTTTTAATTGTGAGGACGAGCCGATCCGGTTTCCGGGCGCGGTTCAGCCGCATGGCGCCTTGCTGGTGCTGGACGCGCAGAGCGGGCGGGTGGAAGCCGCCAGTGAGTCCTGCCAGTCGATTCTGGGCACATCGCCTGCGGCCATGCTGGGCCAACCGGTGACCGAGTTTCTCGCCGCCCCGGCTGTGCAGGCGCTGCTGACTGACCCCGGCGATGCGCTTTGGCCGCTGGTCCCCCTGCCCATCAATGGGCAAGCCTGGACGGCCCGCTCGCACCGCAATAGCAGCGGCCAGTGGCTGATCGACATGGAGCCGCCCCGCGACGGCAGCGTGCCCGAAAAAATGCACTACCAGTGCCGCCAGGCGATTGCCCACTTGCGCACCCTGTCCGACCTGACGCAGATCATCCACACGGCGGCGAACCTGGTTCGCGACATCACCGGGTTTGATCGGGTCATGGTCTACCAGTTCGACAAAGACTGGAACGGCGAGGTCATTGCCGAGGCCTGTGTCGACACCATTGAGCCCTACCTCGGGTTGCACTTTCCGGCGTCTGACATCCCGGCCCAGGCGCGCGAGTTGTTCAAGTCCAGCCGGATACGGCAGATTTCAGATGCCGCGTACCAACCCTCTGCCCTGATCGCCCGCGGCGACGGGCGGGCGATTGATCTGGGCCGCTCCAGCTTGCGCAGCGTGTCACCGATCCACATCGAGTATTTGGAGAACATGGGTGTCAGCAGCACCCTGGTCGGCTCCTTGGTGGTGGAGGGCGCGTTGTGGGGCTTGTTGTCGTGCCAGCACAAGCATGGCCCCATGTATTTTTCAGCACCAGAGCGCGATACCCTGGGCTGGTTTTGCGAAGACCTGGCGTCCTTGATCCAAGGCAGATTGATTCGCCAGCGCCGGGAGCTGGAACTTGACCTGGTGATGCGGCGGCGCCGCCTGGTGGAACTGATCCGGCAGATTGACTTCAGAATCCTGATGCGCCAGGGCCGGACCAGCGAGCTGCTGGCCGTAGTGAACGCCGACGGTTTTGCGCTGCAGATTGATGACGACATTCAGGTCGTCGGGCGTACCCCGAGCACCCAGCAGATCCAGCAACTCCAGCAGCGCCGCCGCGAACAGCCCGGCAACCCGGCGCTTTATTCCACCCATGCGATCCAGAAGGATTTGGGGTTGGCGCAAGTCGATGGCGGTGTGGCCGGCGCGCTGTTTGTGTCTGTCCCTGGCAAGCCTGAGATCGGCATGATCTGGTTTCGGCTGGAGCAAATCCACACGGTGCGCTGGAGCGGCAACCCGGAAAAAGCCCATGTGGCCGATGCCAGTGGCCGCCTGTCGCCGCGGCAGTCGTTTGCCCTGTACCTGACCACGGTCAGCGGCACCAGCCTGCCGTGGATTGCGGAGGAACTGGCTTCGGCGTCCGAGCTGGGGTCGTTGATCGAAATTGAGTTGTTGCGCGAGCGTGATGCTTTCACGCAGACGATCCTGAATTCGATCCCCGCGCACATTGCCGTGCTCGATCACAAAGGCGTGATTTCCACCGTCAATGAAGCCTGGAACCGCTTCGCCCAGGAACCCGATATGGAGCGTGCCTCGCTGGGGGTGAGTTACCGGGATGTGAGTGCGGCTGCCGAGGGGCGCCCCAGTGGTGACGACGCGGTGGCGGCCTGGGCCGGCATCGAGGCGGTGTTGAACAAGGAGCTGGACAACTTCACGCTGGACTACCGGGGCGATGCCGCCAACAAGGAGCGCTGGTTTCGCATGAACGTGTACCCGCTGATCGGCTCGGGGCAAGGCGTGGTGGTGGCGCACGACGACATTACCTCACGCAAGCTGGCCGAAATTCAGGTTGCGCGTCTGCTGGAAGAACAGGCCTCCATTCTCAGCAGCGATCTGGTCGGCATTGTGAAAATTCTCGACCGCAGAATTCTCTGGTCCAACCATGCCTTCAACCGCATGCTGGGGTATGCCGAAGGCGAGCTCAACGGGCAGCAAATTCGCCACTGTTACCCCAACGACGCCGCCTTCGCCGAACTGGGCGAGCAGGTGTATGCCGTGATCCGGCAAGGCGAGACCTTCCGCACCGAATTGCAGCTGATGCGCAAGGACGGTGAATGTGGCTGGTATGCGTTCCATGCCGGGCTGCTCAGAGCGGGTGGCGAGGAGATCATCGGCATGCTGATCGACATCACCGAACGCATCCTGGCCGAGGAAGAGTTGGCCATCCACCGTGCCGAAGTTCAGCTCGGCGTGTCACGCCAGCGCTTGCGCGAGCTGGTGGTCCAGAATGAACTGAACCGCGAGCGCGAGCGCAAAAGCGTGGCGCGCGAGATCCACGACGAACTGGGCCAGGTGCTGACCGGCCTGCGCATGAGCCTACTGCTGATGGAGATGCGCTTTTGTTCGCTGGACCCGGCGTTGCCCAAGGTGGTGGCCGACATGAAGGCTTTGCTGGACCGGGGTATCGGCAATGTGCGCGATGTGGTGCTGTTCTTGCGGCCCGCCGCGCTGGACATGGGGCTCAAACATGCGCTCGAATCGCTTTGCAACGAGTTTTCCAAAAGCGCCGGGTTGACGTTTGATCTGGACTTGCCAGCATTCGATATCGCCATGGACGAGACCCGCTCGATCGTGGTGTACCGCATCGTCCAGGAGTCCATGACCAACACCGTCCGGCACGCCAAAGCCAGCAAAGTGGGTGTGACGCTCGATGTGACGGATGAATTGGTGGTTGAAATTCATGACAACGGCATTGGCTTTGATGTAGAAAAAGCCCGCGAGCTGAAATCGTTCGGCCTGCTGGGCATGCGGGAGCGTGCCATTGCGCTGGGCGGCGTCTTGGACATCGAAAGCAGCGCCGCACAAGGTACCACCGTTCGCTTGACCATTCCCAAAACCACGCCTTCGGAGGCGGTCAACGCATGATCCAGATCCTGATCACCGACGACCATGCCATCGTGCGCAGCGGGCTCAAGCAGATTTTTCAGCAGGTGGCCGATTTTGAGGTGGTGGGCGAGGCCTCCAACGGCAGCGAGTTGCTGGAGATTCTGTCGCGATCGGTGCCCGACGTGTTGCTGATGGACCTGGACATGCCGGGCATCAGCGGCTCGGAATTGATTGAACGCATCCGGGTCTCGTGGCCCGGCTTGGCGCTGCTGGTGCTGAGCATGCATAACGAGCCCGCCGTGGCCATGCGCGCCCTGAAAGCCGGGGCTTCGGGTTACATCACCAAAGACTGCGACCTGAACATTTTGCTGCCCGCCATTCGCACCGTGGCAGCGGGCAAAAAGTTCATCATGCCCGGCATGGCCGAGCAAATGGTGTTTGAAGTGACGCCCGACCCCCAAAGTGCGCCCCATTTTTCGCTGACAGACCGGGAGATGCAGGTGTTTAACCTGCTGGTGGCCGGCAGCAGTGTCAACGACATTGCGGCGCAACTTTGCGTCAGCAACAAGACCATCAGCACCCACAAGGCCAAGTTGATGGAAAAGCTCAACATCACCAGCTTGGCAGAACTTGTGCGTTATGCCATGCAGCGCGGATTGGTTAGCTAATTGGTGAGACCCTATCGCGCATAGGGATTTCCTTAGTCAGTTTCAGAACTGCCCGATTGTCTCGGGTGTCACCTGTAGGCATCATTGACCACAGGCCTTAAACCGGCTGTTTTTTTGAGACAGACATGAATGTTGGACCGCGTCTGTCTCATCCAAAAGCACTTGTCTGAGTCACTTCAATCGCAGTCTGAATGAAAACACCGAAAAACATCATGGACAAGCAAATCACTTCGGGTGTCGTTGGTGATCAAGTGGGGGAGCGCTGCGACCCTCCTCCAAAGGCAACCCCGCAAGCCAGGCCCGACCGGGCGGCACTCGGCCCCGCAGAGGCAGAAAACATCCGCGGCTTCGCCGAACATGTCGTCAGATTATTGTGCGAGCGTCACAACGGCACGCCGCAGGACCCGTCGTCGCCAAAGTCTTAGTTGGACAGTGGTTGGCAATAAGTGATGGCGCCTTGGGAATTCTGATGGCCGCCTCAACCGTGCTTGTGTACCAGCGTCCAGGCTGACAGCGCAATCAACGCGCTCCAGAACCACACACCCAGCGTCAGCGGCAGCACGGTGCCGTCCATGTGGGCGCCCAGCCAACCGCCCCAGGCAAAGGCACACACCATCATCAGGAACCCATTCACCGCCGAGGCCGCGCCCGCCGCCTGCGGGAATGGCCCCACCGCACCACTCTGGCCGCAGGGCTGGTGAATGCCGTGACCGATCATGAAGATCAGTTGCGGCAGCATGATGCTCCAGACATTGACCCAGCCCATGAGGGTGAGCACCGCCATCAGCGTGCCGCCGGTGAGCGACAACCCACCCGCCATAGCCACCGCGCGACGCACCCCCCATCGCGGCAGCCAGTGGCGGCAGACGAACGTGCCGCCAATGTAGGCCAGCGAGTTCACAAACATCACCAACCCATACTGCGTTTTGCTCAAGCCCAAGACGCCGATAAACACAAAGGATGACGCCGCCAGAAAAGTGAACAGGCCGCTGTAAGAGCAAGCCGTCAGCGCTGAAAACGCCAGAAACGTGCGGTTGCCCAGAATCTGCCGCCAGGTGGCCATCAGGGTACCGAGCTGCAGGGCGTTTGGATTTTTGTGCGGCACGGTTTCTTCAAAGCGCAGCGCCAGCACCGCCAGCGTCACGGCAGCAAACACGCTCAGCATCAGCAGGGCGTAGCGCCAGTTCAGCAGGTCAGACACAAGCCCACCCAGCGGCGCGCTCAGGCAGGCAATCACACCCAGCCCGCTCAGGCCCTTGCTCATCACGCGGGCGCCCTGAACAGGTGAATACAGATCGCGCACGATGGCGCGGGCGCACATCACCCCGGCGCCCATGGCCGCGCCCTGCAGTGTGCGCCAGATGATCAGCCAGCCCATGCCGGGTGCCAGGCTGCTGGCCAGTGACGCCAGCACATAAGCCACCATGCCCACCAGCAAAATGGGGCGCCGGCCATACCGGTCTGATAGCGGTCCCCACACCAGCTGCGAGCCGCCAAACGCCAGCAGCAGCGCGGTCAGCGTCAGTTGTGCCTGCGCCATGGACGCATCCAGCTCGGCGGTCAGCGCTGGCAGGGCGGGCAGGTACAAATCGGTGGTGATCGGCTGCAGGCCCAACAAGAGAGAAAGCAGCAGCACGATCAGGCTGGGCGGCATGGCAGAGATGTGGGTGGCGTGGTGGGGCATGGTGCAGCGCAGATTGTCCACGAGCCAGCACATGGCCTCGGTGCTTGCGCGGGCTAGGGCAGATGGGCGGTGATGCACCTGGGAAAGTGTTGCTGGGTGATACTTGGCGCCTGTTCTGATCAATGAGGTGTCTGCATGGCAATTGGATGGCTGTCTGTTCTGAAAATGGTGCCGTGGGGCGATGTGATTGAAAACGCGCCCAAGGTGGCCAGCGGCGCTAAAAAACTGTGGAATACCGTTGGCAAAAAGCCGACAGCGCCTGCTGCTGCTGCGCCTGTGACCGGCACGCTGGTGGATGTGCCTGAGCCGGTGGCCGCGCTGCAGGCGCAGGTGACGCAATTGCAGACATCGGTGGCCGAGTTGCACCAGCAAATGCTGGAATCCAGCGCGCTGATTGGTTCCTTGGCCGAGCAAAACACCCAGTTGATTGCCCGCGTGGAGGTCAATCGCAAACGGGTGCTGGCGCTGGCGGTGGTGTTGGTGGCGCTGGCTGTGGTGGTGGCCTACAAGCTGTTTTGATCGCTTTTTGACCCTGTTATGCCAGGGGATGAAACCCGTTTTTTTTGTAGAGGTTGCAGAGAGGGCGGCACGCGTTTGTCAAAAGGGGTTGTTGCCACCTGACTGGAAGGGTTGACCTGCTTGGGGAGCATTGGCCAGGCGTACCAACTACAGCGTCAGGCACCGCAACAGCTTGTGTGGCCCGCGTGCCTTGTTTTCCGGGTTGTGAACCTATACGATGGTGTGCTTGGCCATGTAGGCGTGGACTGATCGGAAACAGGCCGGGCATTGACCCGCCGGGTTGTTCACAGTGACATCTTCTCAGGCCTTGATTTCTAGGGAGCAGGCGGATGCAGGCAATCAGCGAATCACGCTCGGTAACCCGATTCCTCTCATCATGGAAGGGTCTGGCGCTGGTGCTCGCTCTGGCCGGGCTGGTCACCGCTGCTGTCATTCGCCAGGATTTCGAGGAACTGCTGGCCACGGAGTATCAGGTGCTCGAACGCCAGGCGCGTCTGGCCGAGTACCAGGTGGGTGGTGTTCTGCGCGGATTGAATGTGGGCCTGCGCAGTCTGGCGGCAGACCAGGAAGCCCAGCCGTCGTTGCCCGCACAAGCCATCTCGCAGCACCAGCTCGCTTTCCTGAAAGAATTTCCTGAAGTCAGGACGATCACCGCCACCGACAAAACAGGTCGCGTTCTGGCCGCAGAGAGCCTGCAAACGCCACAAGATGTGGCGACCATACGCGCTTTCAACAATTCCCAGCGCGACTACTTCCAGTTCCACCAGAATGCCCAGCCCGAAGACTTCGACCGGATGTATATCTCGCGGCCCTTCGTCGGGGTTTCCAAACGCTGGATCATTGTGGCGTCGCGGGCCATCCGCGGCCCGCAGGGTGAGTTTCAGGGCGCGGTGGTGGCGACCTTGATCCCCAACTTCTTCGCACCGATTTTTCAGGATGTCCTGACCAACGATGTGGTCGACACGGTGGCCGTCCATACGCTGCAAGGCGACATCCTCTACCGCTTGCCTGACGCCGACAAACACATTGGCAAGAACATCGCCCATGGAGAGGCTTTTCAGCTCTACCTGCGCTCCAACAGCCCGACCACGCGTTATGTCGGCGTCGCTGTCACAGACAACGTCAAACGCGTCGCGGTGTTTCGCAAGGTCGGTGGCAGCAGCCTGGATATCGTCATCACGGCCCGATACGACAGCCTGTTGGCGAACTGGTACCCAGTCGTGGCCGCTAAAGTGATTCTCTATGTCCTTTTTGTGGTGCTGGCCCTGGCCTTTGGCAAGGAGTTCAGGCGGCGCCTGGCCGCCAGCATGGCTTTGTCACAAAGTGAGTTGCGCTTTCGTGCGCTGTTTGAGGACTCGCCCAACGCCATCCTGCTGGTTGACCCGCAAGCGCGGAGGCTGACCGATGTCAACCCGGTTGCGTCGACCTTGCTGGGTTACAACCGCAGTGTGTTTCTGGCCAAGAAGATTGCAGACCTGTTTCGCCCCGAAGACCAGGCGCATGTCATGACCCAGTTTGCGCTGGCCATCGAGCGTCAAAAAGACTTTGTGCGTGACTTGCCAGTGCTGCATCAAGATGGTCACCTGGTTCACATCGACATGGCTTTGACCCACCTGCAAGTGGATGGGCACCACACCTTGGCCGTTACCTTCATCGACCTGACCGAGCGTCAGCTTGCTGAGAGTGCGCTGGCCGAGCGCGAAGCCCTGCTCAACGCCACCAGTCGTATGTCGCACACCGGTGGCTGGGCTTTTGACCCGGCAACCGGGCAGGGCAACTGGACGCCAGAGACCGCCCGCATCCACGACTTGCCCGAAGACGCCCCGGTGGATGTGGCCAAAGGCCTCAGCTACTACGGCGATCAGGACCGCGAACGGCTCCAGGCCGCCATCCAAAACCTCATCGACAAAGCCGAGCCCTATGACCTGGAGCTGGAGATGTTCACCGCCAAAGGCCGGCGCAAATGGGTTCGCACCATCGGTGAACCGGTGGTTGACAACGGCAAGGTGGTCTGGGTGCATGGCGCCATCCAGGACATCACCGATCAAAAAGCTGCTGAAGCGGCTCTGCGGGCGAGTGAGTCCCGCTACCAGAGTGTGTTGGACCATGCCGCCGACGCCATTTTTATCTCCAACGCGCAGGGCCAGTTCCTCTACGTCAACGAACAAGCCCGCCTGCTGCTGGGTTACAGCAACGACGAACTCCTCCACATGTCGGTGGCCGACATCACGCCAGCGGAGGACGCAGCACACTCGGCGAACACCTTTGTGACACTGAGACACACCGGGCGTGTGACCACCGAACTCCTGCTCAAACGCCAGGATGGCAGCCTGGTGCCGGTTGAGATCAATGCCATTTTGTTGCCCGATGGCACAAGTTATGGTGCCTACCGCGACATCACCCAGCGCCAGCTCAACAACGCCGAACTGGAGCGCTACCGCCACCATCTGGAAGAGCTGGTGGCCACCCGCACCGCCGACCTGGACCAGGCCAACCAGTCGCTGGTGCTGGCCAGGGACGCGGCGCAAGCGGCCAACCTCGCCAAGAGCAGCTTCCTGGCCAACATGAGCCACGAGATCCGCACCCCGATGAACGCCATTTTGGGCATGGCCAACCTGCTGCGCCGGGGTGGCCTGACCGCCGAACAGGCGGACCGGCTTGACAAGATCGACATTGCCAGCGAGCACCTGTTACATGTCATCAACGATATTCTCGACTTGTCCAAAATTGATGCGGGCAGTTTTGTCCTTGAAAACGTCCCGCTCACCATTGCCGGCCTGTTGTCGAACGTGGTGTCGATCACCCATGCCTCCGCGCAGGAAAAGAAACTCAAGCTCGAGGTGAGCGCCGACGCTTTCCCGAACGACTTGCACGGCGACCCAACACGTTTGCAGCAGGCGGTGCTCAACTACGTCAGCAACGCCATCAAGTTTTCAGACAACGGCTCAGTCACCATCCGGGCCATCAATCTCGAAGAAACAACCCAGTGGGTGCAGGTGCGTTTTGAGGTCACAGACACCGGTATTGGCATCACACCCGAGGCGCTGCCCCGGCTGTTCAGCCCCTTTGAGCAGGCCGACAACTCGACCACCCGCAAATACGGCGGCACCGGGCTTGGGCTGGTCATCACCAAACGGCTGGCTGAACTGATGGGGGGGGATGCGGGGGTGCAGAGTGTGCCCGGTGCTGGCAGCAGCTTCTGGTTCACCGCCCGCCTGCTGCGCCAGGAGCGCCGCAAGACCCTGGCCGTACCCGCAGCCGCTGGCGACCCCGAAACCTTGATCCGCGAGCACTTCCAAGGTGCACGCATCCTGATTGTTGACGACGAGCCGATCAACCTGGAGTTGGCGCGTTACCTGCTGGAGTCTGTCGGCCTGCTCGTGGACACCGCCGAAGACGGGATGCAGGCCATCGAGCGGGCCACGGTCTCGACCTACGCCTTGGTGCTGATGGACATGCAGATGCCCATCCTTGACGGCCTGGAGGCCACACGCCAGATCCGAATGCTGCCCAACTACCAGCACATCCCCATCCTGGCGATGACCGCCAACGCCTTCAACGAGGACCGCGCACGCTGCCTGGAGGCCGGCATGGACGACGTGCTGATCAAACCAGTGGCCCCGGGGCTGCTGTTTTCGTCATTGCTGACCTATTTGGAGAGGCGGGGTTGATTGGTGGTGGCTGTCATCGCTGCGGTCCTAATGTCTCATCTTAATTTTGTTGATAGCAGCTGGACCTTTATTTATAAGGTCTAGAGGTTATTGTTCCATTCATCGACTTTTAAGAGTGTAAAGATGTTGACTCACCAAAAAATGCGTGCCCAAGCCCTCGGCAATGTCGAGGTCAAGGCCGAATACGACAAGCTGAGCAGCGAATTTGCGCTGCTGGATGAGTTCCTGAAAGCCCGTGCTGCCCAAGGGCTGACGCAAGCGCAAGTGGCAGAGAAGATCGGCACCACGCAGTCTGCGGTGGCCCGGATGGAATCAGGGCGCGGAAAACATTCACCGTCTTTGGCAACCCTGTCCAAGTATGCAGAGGCCTTGGGTTGTAGCTTGGAAGTCCGTCTGGTTTGAAGCAATCGGTCAGTGAAAAATTCAACGGGGCGCACCAGCAGTCGCGCCGCTGAACTTTGACGTAAAGGCACCCAACCCAACCATTTGAATGACCACGGTCTGGCAACTGGGCTGTCGGCTTGGCATAGGTGAACCAGCAGCAGTTGTCGGTGGCCGATCTGCACCAACAGATGCTGGCTTCCAGCACACTGATCTACCGCTGGTCGAACAAAATAGCCAACTGATCGCCTGCGTGGAGGTCAATCGCTAACGGGTGTTGGCCTTGATGGTGGTTGTGAGTATTGAATTATTTTGATAGCGGGTAAACCTTTTCAGACAAGGGCTGTTGGCATACTTCTCTATCTTTTTTGGGAGATAGTTGCTTTGGATGTTGAATGGCAGGTGTGTAGCGTAAAGAGTCAGTCACCAGTGACCGGTATCCAGAAGCCCAATTTCAAGATGTTGTGTCCGTGCAGCAGCCTTTCGTGGCAGACATTGCTCTATTCACGTTTGCCCTCGCTAAAACGCAGGGCATCCACCACACGCGTGAAAGCGGGCGATGGCTGTCGCCTGCTTGGATAGTAGAGGTAGTAGCCTTCAAAGGGGGCACACCAGTCCAGCAGGACGCGAACCAGTCGCCCCTCTGCGATGTGCGGGGAGAACTCGTCTTCCGGGAGGTAGGCCATACCCAACCCCTCCAGCGCCGCGAGCACGATGTGGGGTGTGCTGTTGAGCACCATCTGGCCGTCCACGCGAACATTCAATTTTTTGCCCCGGCGCTCAAAGTCCCAGACTGACAAACCGCCATGCGTTGGAAAGCGCATATTGATGCAGCGGTGCGCCACCAGGTCAGCTGGCGTTTTGGGTGCGGGATGCTTGGTGAAGTACGCAGGTGAGGCCACTGCAGCCATGCGCAGCTTTGGGCCGATCGGTACCGCAATCATGTCCTTGTCAATGGTGTCGCCCATGCGCACGCCCGCATCGAAACGGTCTGCCACGATGTCTCTGAAGCCATAGTTGATGTCAAACTCGATCTTGATATCGGGGAACTCGTTCAACAACGGGACGAGCTTTGGCAGCAACGTCGTTCGCACGATGTGATCGCCACAGGTGATCCGCACGGTGCCCGCGGGCTTGTCGCGCAACGCCGTCAACACGTCCATTTCCGCTTCGATCTCATCAAAACGATGGCCGATGGCCTGCAACAGCCGCTCGCCAGCCGCCGTGGGGGACACACTGCGTGTGGTGCGCGTGAGCAACCTGATCTCAAGCTTTGCCTCCAGGCCACTGATCGCCTGGCTCAGTGCCGATTGCGTCACGCCCAGCAACGCCGCAGCGCGGGTAAAGCTGCCTTCCCGAGCCACGGTGACAAAGTACAAAAGATCATTGAGATTTCGTTTCACCATCCCTCATTTTTACATGGGCTATTGATTAGTCAAGCTAATAGGCTATTTAAGCATTCATTAGCTAGTCAAGACACGCCTCATTTGCGAAGATCTCCTCCATGACACCACACATGGAGATTTCAATATGAACAAGCAAACATCCGACCGTCGTGAATTTCTCAAAACAGCTGGCACCAGCGTGGCTGCGCTGGGTGTTCTGTCTGTGGCCGGTAGCGCCGCTTTTGCGGCGGACAACAAGTCCGTGCCAGATATGTCCAATGGCGCCAATAACTTTTTCAAGAGCGAAAAAGTGGCGACACACAAGGTGGCTTTTAACAACCAGTACAAGATGAAGGTGGTCGGGAACCTGTTCACACCCAAAGACCTCAACCGCAGCGCCAAACATCCGGCGATCATCGTCGGCCACCCGATGGGTGCGGTCAAAGAGCAAAGCTCGAACCTGTATGCACAGAAACTGGCAGAGCAAGGCTTTGTCACCCTGGCCATCGACCAGTCCTTCTGGGGCGAGAGCGAGGGCCAGACGCGCAACCTGGTCTCGCCTGACATCTACGCCGAAGCCTTCAGCGCGGCGGTGGACTTCCTGGGTACCCAATCGTTTGTGAACAGGGAACGCATCGGTGTTCTCGGTATTTGCGGCAGTGGCAGCTTTGTCATCAGCGCGGCCAAGATCGACCCGCGTATGAAGGCCATCGCGACGGTCAGCATGTACGACATGGGTGCCGCCAACCGCCATGCGCTGAACCATTCGCTGACGCTTGAACAACGCCAACAGATCATTGCCGATGCAGCCCAGCAGCGTTATGCCGAGTTCACGGGCGGCGCAACCCAGTACACCGGCGGTACAGACCTGGTATTGAATGAAAAAACGCACCCCATTCAGCGCGAGTTCTTTGACTTCTATCGCACGCCACGCGGCGAGTTCACACCTGCGGGTGCATCAACGAAAACGACGACGCGCCCCACGCTGACCAGCAACGTCAAGTTCATGAATTTTTACCCGTTCAACGACATCGAGACGATTTCGCCGCGTCCGATGCTGTTCATCACGGGTGACCAGGCCCACTCCAAGGAGTTCAGCGAAGAGGCTTACCGATTGGCTGGTCCTGGCAAGGAATTGCTGCTTGTGCCGGGTGCAGGGCACGTGGACCTGTACGACCGCGTCAACCTCATTCCCTGGGACAAGCTCAACGCGTTCTACAAGAAAAACCTGGCCTGAATACGCCTGTCATGACCGCACAAGCAGGTGTGGCCACCGCCGTGGGTGGCCCCGTTTTGGCTAAATCAGCGGTACAGCCCGCCAGGTGGGGTGGCGTCTTGGCCATGTCCTTGTGCGTTTTTGCGTTGATTGCCTCGGAATTCATGCCGGTGAGTCTGCTCACGCCCATGGCCCGTGATCTTGGGGTCAGTGAAGGATTTGCCGGGCTGGGTATCGCCATCTCCGGCGCCTTCGCGGTGCTCACCAGCCTGTCGATTTCGGTGATGGCTGGCCGCATGAACCGCAAGCATCTGTTGCTGGGGCTGACGGCGCTAATGGCCGTCTCCGGGGCGGTGGTGGCGCTGGCCCCGAACTACCTGGTCTACATGATGGGCCGGGCCTTGATCGGGGTGGTCATTGGCGGGTTCTGGTCCCTGTCGGCGGCGACCGCCATGCGGCTGGTGCCGGCTTGCCAGGTGCCTCGTGCTCTGGCCATTTTCAATGGCGGCAACGCTCTGGCCACCGTGGTCGCCGCCCCGCTGGGCAGCTACTTGGGGTCGGTCATTGGCTGGCGGGGTGCATTTTTCTGCTTGGTGCCAGTGGCGTTGATCGCCTTGACCTGGCAGTGGATCAGCCTGCCGTCCATGCCAACACCGGCTCGCCGGGCGGGCTCCAGCAACGTCCTTGGGTTGCTCAAGCACCCGGTGGTGGCCATGGGCATGCTGGCGGTCAGCGCCTTCTTCATGGGACAGTTTGTCTTGTTCACCTACCTGCGCCCCTTTCTTGAGACGGTGACGCAGGTGGACACGCCAACGCTGTCGCTCTTGCTGCTGATGATCGGTGTCGCTGGCTTCATCGGCACGGCTGCTATCAGCACGTTACTGTACTGAAGTGGCACTTTTATCCCACCTTGATCAGCATTCCCCTGTTGATGGCGGCCATCGCCGTGGCACTCATCTTCTTTGGCAGCAGCGTGGCCGTGGTGGCGGCGCTGCTAGGTCTGTGGGGCCTGGTCGCCACTGCGGCACCGGTAGGTTGGTGGTCCTGGTTGGCAAGCACCTTGCCACACGATGCAGAGGCTGGGGGTGGGCTGATGGTGGCTGTCATCCAATTGGCAATCGCGTTGGGTTCATCCGTTGGCGGCCTGCTGTTCGATACCCGCGGATACCATGCGACATTCATTGCCAGCGCGCTCGTGCTGCTGCTAGCGGCTTTCCTGACCTTTCTGACCGCAAAGACGCCAACACCACAGCCAGCCAGAGCCACCTAAAGAGCAAGGAGAAACACCATGACCATGTGCAGCACGATAACCCACCAGGTTGACCCAGGTGCCTTTGTCAAAGAAACCAGCTATTACCGAGCCTGGCGTGGCTGGCGCGGCCTCAGCCTGGCACTTGGTCTGCTGGCGCTTGGGGCTTGTCAAGCTGGCCAGCCGTCAGCCCCAGCCAACGTGGCCGCCGCGAAGGCCGGCACGGCCGCCCTACAACCGGAGGAATCACGCATGTGGATGACCGTCGGCGAACGTCGCTTCGCCATCACCCTGACCAACACCCCTGCTGCCCGCGCGTTCGCAGCGCATCTGCCGCTGACGCTGGACATGGCCGATCTCAACGGCAATGAAAAACACGCCGAGCTGCCAAAAGCGCTACCCGTGCATGCCAGCCGACCCGGAACCATCCGCCAAGGCGACCTGATGCTCTACGGCGCAAGTACGCTGGTGGTCTTTTATCTGACATTTGATTCGTCCTACAGCTACACCCGTCTGGGGCGCGTGGACGACCCCGCTGGCCTGGTACAGGCGCTGGGACTGCGTGCCGTGCAGATCAATTTTTCCAGCAATTAATAAATTTTCAGTTGACGAAAGACCACCCACCATGACCATCAAAGCCTTTGGCGCCCAAGCGGGCGACCAGCCTCTCGAACCCATCGACATCACCCGGCGCGCACCTGGCGCACACGATGTGCAGATCGACATCGCTTACTGCGGCGTCTGCCACTCAGACCTTCACCAAGTGCGCTCCGAGTGGCCGGGCACGCTCTACCCGTGCGTGCCGGGGCATGAAATCGTCGGCCGCGTGTCGGCCCTGGGTGCCCACGTGTCAGGCGTCCAGATGGGTGATCTGGTGGGCGTTGGCTGCATCGTTGACAGCTGCCAGCACTGTGAGGACTGTGACGACGGCCTGGAGAACTACTGCGACCACATGGTCGGCACCTACAACGGCCCGACCCCAGACGCGCCCGGCCACACGCTGGGCGGCTACTCGCAGCAGATTGTGGTGCACGAGCGTTATGTGCTGCGCATCCGCCACCCCGAGGCGCAATTGGCTGCGGTGGCACCGCTGCTGTGTGCCGGCATCACCACCTACTCGCCCCTGAAGCATTGGAATGTAGGCCCTGGCCAGAAGGTCGGCGTGGTGGGCATCGGTGGCCTGGGCCACATGGGCCTCAAGCTGGCACACGCGATGGGTGCGCACGTGGTGGCCTTCACCACGTCTGAATCCAAGCGCGACGCGGCCAAGGCGCTGGGCGCGGATGAGGTGGTGGTCTCGCGCAACGCCGACGAAATGGCCCAACACACCAAAAGCTTCGACTTCATTCTGAACACGGTGGCCGCACCGCATGATCTGGATGCCTTCCTGGTCTTGCTCAAGCGCGACGGCACGATGACGCTGGTGGGTGCGCCAGCCACGCCACATCCGTCGCCCAACGTGTTCAACCTGATCATGAAGCGCCGCGGCCTCGCCGGGTCGACGATCGGCGGCATTCCTGAGACGCAAGAGATGCTGGATTTTTGCGCCGAGCACGGCATCGTCTCCGACATTGAAATGATCCGCATGGATGAGATCAACGAAGCCTATGGGCGCATGCTCAAAGGCGACGTGAAATACCGCTTTGTCATCGACTGCGCGACGCTGGATGTTTAAGCAGCCAACCCTCCCAGGCCGAATGCAAGGTCCTGCGCGACCTCTTTCCTGGGGCACTGGGCGCTCTCACATTTACTGAATGATCCCTACCCGCATGCGCCTGCTCAAAGCCACTGTTGCCGTGATTACCCTGCTTGCCCTGGCCACCGCCGCGTACCTGCAGCACCCGCTGTTTGGGCAACTGCCCCAGGGCGCTCGGTTGGCGGACGTGGCGCAGTCGCCTTATTACGTCCAAGGCGTGTTTCGTAATCAGATGGACTCACCGAGGCTGACCACCGACCAATCCCAGTGGTCGATGTGGATGGAAACCCTTGTTGGCAAGAAGGGCCAGCCTCGTCCACCGGGCGCGATTTCAGCGATCAAGACCGACCTGAAGGCGCTGGATGCTCAGCAGGACCTGGTGATCTGGCTGGGCCACTCGTCCTACTTCGTGCAACTCGGCGGGCAACGAATCCTGATCGACCCGGTGTTCAGCAGCACTGCTGCACCGGTGCCGCTGGTCAACCAGGCTTTTGATGGCACCAGCATCTATGCGGCAGATGACATGCCCGAGATCGACCTGCTGCTGATCACGCACGACCATTACGACCACCTGGACTACCCCAGCATCCAGGCGCTGCAGCCCAAGGTCAAGCAGGTGGTGACGGGGCTGGGCGTGGGTGCGCATTTTGAAGCCTGGGGTTACGACAAGCGAACCGTGCAAGAGGCGGACTGGTACGCCACCCTTCAACCCGTTGCCCAGTTGCAGATCCACGTTACCCCAGGACGCCATTACGCCGGGCGCACACTGACCCGCGACCAATCCTTGTGGGTAGGCTTTGCGCTGATGACCCCGCAGCGCCGGATATTTTTCAGCGGCGATTCGGGCTATGCGCCGCACTTCGCCGAGCTGGGCCAACGCTTGGGCCCGTTCGACTGGGTGGCGCTGGATGCAGGCCAATACGATCCGCGTTGGGCCAACGTTCACATGAACCCGGAGCAGGCCGCTCAAGCCGCTGAGGATTTGCGAGCCAAGGCGCTGACGCCTGCGCATGTCGGGCGCTTCTCCATCTCGCCTCATGATTGGGATGACCCTTTCAAACGCATCACCGCTGTCAGCCAAGGGCGAAGCTATGCGTTATGGACACCAGAAATCGGCCGACCGATCTATCTCGATGGTCGTGCACAAACGTTTATGCCATGGTGGGAGGCAGTCACCAGCACACGGTAAGCTGCTCAGGAGCTGGTCAAGACGATTCTTCGCGTTACAAACCCGGTCCTGATTAAGCCTCGCTCCGCCTGTTTGTGAAAAAGCGGCCGCATCGCTACTGTGCAAGGTGTATGTGAGCGGCTGGTTGGGTTGCGGCAGTTTGGCAAACCCAACTACCGGTAAGGGTCTGTCTAGGTATTCCCGTCAGTGAAATCTTCGCCATGTTGCGGCACCGTCCAAGCTCAACCGAACGGCTGGTCTGGAGCCACTAGGTGGAAAAGTCGAAGGTCAGCAAAAGCCAGTAGCTGACCTGCGGTGCATTCCATGCCACTGAAGGCGGGTGGTGGGCTTGCCGGGCGCAGAACCCATTCGCGTGACGAAGCCGGTGGCGCACCACCGCCAGTCGCAGCACTCCGATAGCAAGTTAGCCGACGCAGTCTCCCGCGAGGGGCAGGAGAACGGCAAGCCCGCCGCCCGCCTGGCGCCACGCGAACCATGGGCTCATGCAACCCGCGCCTCAAAACCCAGAAACCACGCTTCAGGCAAGGCAAACTGGCACACCACCTCACTACACTCGTTGTCGCCACCCGCCCGTATCGCCAACATGTTGAATCCTGATGTGAACCCGCCCGCCAACCCAGCCTCTGACCCCAGCACGCCACGCGGTTTCATGGTCTTGCACGGCAACCGGCTGGAGGACCTGCGCGACCTGCTGGTGAGTTTTGTGGCGGCGCACCCGCTCAGCCCCATGGAGCCCGAGGTGATCCTGTTACAAAGCAACGGCATGAAACACTGGCTGGAGTTGGCGCTGGCCCAGGATGGCGCCCTGGGCATTTGTGCCGCCACCCGCATGGAGCTGCCCAGCAGCTACCTGTGGCAGATGTACCGCGCGGTGCTGGGGGCCGACGCGGTGCCCGAACACATGCCGTTTGACAAAAGCGCGCTGCTCTGGCGCCTGGTGCGCCTGCTGCCCGCGCTGTGTTCGGCCAACCCGGTGTACGCCCCGTTGCAGCGTTATCTGTCGGGTGACAACCCGGCGCGCAAGCTCTACCAATTGGCCGAGCAACTGGCCGACGTGCTGGACGCCTACCAAAGTTACCGCGCCGACTGGCTGGCCGACTGGGCCGATGGCCTGGACCAGTTGCGCGGGCCATTGGGGGCACCGCAGCCGCTGCCGCCCGAACACACCTGGCAGGCACAGCTGTGGCGCGACATCCGTGCCGATGTGGGCCCCAAGTTGATGGAAGCCTCTCGTGCCAGTGTGCACGAGCGTTTTCTGGCGGCGCTGGCGCAATGGGTCAGCAGCGGCAACAGCGGCCTGCGCCCGCCCGGTGTGCCGCGCCGTTTGATGGTGTTTGGTATCTCGTCGCTGCCGATGCAGGCTGTGCAGGCCCTGGCAGCGCTGGGGCAGGTGTGCCAGGTGATGCTGCTGGTGCAAAACCCGTGTCAATATTTTTGGGGTGATGTGGTCGAGGGCCACGCGGCCCTGCGCGCCCAGGTGCGCCGCAGGCAGCTGGGCAAACCGCAGCGGGCCGAAAGTACCGCGCTGCCTGCCAGCACCACCCAGCCGCTGCTGGCCTCCTGGGGCAAACAGGGGCGTGACTATTTGCATCTGCTCGACGGCTTTGATGAGCCCGAGTCTTACCGCGCCCACTGGAGCCGGGTGGATGTGTTTCTGGACCCGGCTGACAGGGAAACACCCCCCAGCCAGCTGGCGCAACTGCAGTCGGCCATTTTTAACCTGACACCACCACCTGCTGAGCCGATGGCCCAGCCGGATGACGGCTCGCTGCTGTTTGTCACCAGCCACAGCGCCCAGCGCGAGCTGGAGGTTTTGCACGACCAGCTGCTGGCTTGGCTGGAGGCCGACCCGGCCCTGCAGCCGCGTGAGGTGATGGTGATGGTGCCCGACATGGCGGCGTTTGCGCCGCACATCCACGCGGTGTTTGGCCGCTTCACGCCGGGCCAGCCGCGTTACATCCCGTATTCGGTGGCCGACAGCACCCCCCGTTTGAGCCCGTTGGTGCAGGCGCTGGAGCAGTTGCTGAATTTGCCCACCAGCCGCCTCTCATTGGCCGACTGGCTGGGCTTGTTTGAGGTGGCGGCGGTGCGCGCCCGCTTTGGCCTGGACGAAGCCGCGGTGCGACAGGTGCAGCAGTGGCTGGCCGCCGCCGGTGTGCGCTGGGGGCTGGATGCCGACCACCGCTTGGCCTGGGGCCTGCCTGCTGGGGCGCAGGGTCTGGCGCAAAACACCTGGGCTTTTGGCCTGCGCCGCCTGTTGCTGGGCTACGCGCTGGGCAGCAGCGGGGCGCTGCCAGAGCAAGACGCGGCCAATGGCGCGATCTGGTGCGACACCTTGGCGCAGCCCGCCCTCAGCGGTTTGGACGCACCGCTGGCCGCCGGTCTGCTGGACTGGCTCGATGCCATTGAACAAACCTTGCCGACACTGCAAGTCGAACACACGCCCGCTCAGTGGGGTGAACTCTTGCAAGCCCTGGTCGAGCGCTTTTTTGCCCCGGCCGATGACGCGGACGAACGCGCCATCGAGCGCTTGCTCACCCCGCTGGCCGACTGGCAACAAGCCTGTGAGGACGCAGCGCTGGACACCCCCCTGCCGCTGGAGGTGGTGCGTGAACACTGGCTGGCCAACATCACCGAGGCCGGGCTGCAGCAGCGCTTTTTTGGCGGCGGTGTGCAGTTTGGCACCCTGATGCCGATGCGCGCCATTCCGTTCAAGGTGATTGGCCTCTTGGGCATGAACGACGGCGCCTACCCGCGTGTGCAGGCCGCTCGCGACTTTGACTTGATGGCCAGCAGCTGGCGCGCCGGTGACCGCTCGCGCCGCGAGGACGACCGATACCTGTTTCTGGAGGCACTGCTGTCAGCGCGTCACCGGCTCTACATCAGCTGGCAAGGCCACAGCGCGGCTGACAACAGCAGCCGCCCGCCCTCGGTGCTGGTGGCGCAGCTGCTCGATGTGGTCAATGCCAGCTGGTCGCCCGAACGGGTGCCGCAGGCGCAGCCGCTGCAACCATTTTCTGAGGTGTATTTTGAGCAGGGGTCTGGCTTTGAGACCTTTGACGCCGACTGGGAGAAGATTCGGCCTCTAGCCAAGATAAATCGACGGCTGGTAGCTATGAATAATGAAGTGACTGAAGCGGCAACGGTCAGTGCCGCCCCCAGCGCCCTGACGCTGGTCGATTTGCAACGCCTGCTGCGCCAGCCGGTCGAGGTATTTTTCCGCCAGCGGCTGCAGGTCGAGTTTGACGAACTGGACGAGCTGGAGCAAGATGACGAACCTTTTGCCCTGAACCACCTGCAGCAGTACCAGGCCGGTGCGGCGCTGTTGCAAGCCGATGGCAGCGCTGTGGCCCTGCGCAGCCTGTACGCCGCTGGCCAGTTGCCGCTGGCAGGGTTTGGCGCCTGTGTGGCCAATGAGCTGATGGACAAAGCGCAGACCGTGCTGATGTCCCGCGCGACCTGGTTGCAGGCCTACCCGGTGGTCCTGGACGCTGTGCCGATTGAGCTGAACTTGTCTGCGGGGTTGACCCTGACCGGCACGCTGAGTGGCCTGTGGGCGCAAGGGCAGGGCGACGACGCACCTTGCCTGCAACTGGCCGAGCGCACCGGTGCTGTGCTGCAGGGCCGTGGGGCCAACCTGGCGGCGCGCCATCATGTGCTGGTGGGCCTGTGGCTGCGGCACTTGGTGGCTTGTGCCAGCGGGCTCCACATCACCAGTGTGCAGCTCGGTGTCGACGGCCAGGTGGTGTTTCGCCCACTGGCGTCTGACGCTGCCTTGGTCACATTGGGCGACCTGGGGCAAGCCTATGCCGAGGCCTGGGCACAACCGCTGCCAGTGGCCTGCAAAACCGCCTGGGCCTACCTGCTGGCCGAGCGCCAAAACCAGGCGCTGCTGGCCGCAGGCAAAGCGGCCAAAGACCCGCACGATGCCACCCGCGAGGCCTTTGAAGGTGGCCAGCGTGGTGGGGAGCGCGCCGAGTCGGCCTACCTGCAGCGCGCCTTTGCAAGTTATGACGAACTGGCTGAAGCCCTGCCACACTGGGCGCAGCAGCTGTATGGTGATCTGCTAGCCCAGGCCGAGGTGAGCACGGGGATCGCCGCATGACCAGCAGCCCCAACACCACCTCAACGGCCACACCCGCCGTGCACACACTCAACCCCTTGACCCTGCCGCTGCATGGTCTGCAGCTGATTGAGGCCTCGGCGGGCACCGGCAAAACCTGGACACTGGCCGCGCTGTATGTGCGCCTAGTGCTGGGCCACACCGCCGGGTCTGATCAACTTGGCCTCGGCCTGTACCCGCCGCAGATTCTGGTGATGACCTTCACCGAAGCCGCCACCGCCGAGCTGCGTGAACGCATTCGCGAGCGCCTGGCGCTCTCAGCCCGGTTTTTCCTGACCGGTGAAGCCCCCAAGGTGGATGACTTTTTGCGTGATTTACGCAGCAGCATCGCGCCCGAGCACTGGCCAGTCTGTGCCCAGCGGCTCGATATGGCCGCGCAGTGGATGGACGACGCGGCCATTTTCACCATCCACGGCTGGAGCAGCCGTATGCTCAAAACGCACGCGTTTGACAGCGCCAGCCTGTTCACCCAGAACCGGGTCGAAGACGGTGAACGCCTGCAACTCGTGGCCACCCAAGACTACTGGCGCCGCTGGTTTTACGCGCTCGATGCCCAGACCCTGGCCGCCCTCAAAGCCGTGGGTGACACCCCGCAGGCCCTGCTCGACAAACTCAAGGCCCTGTGGCGTGATGCCGATCGCGCCCCGCAGACCGGTGTTTCCGCGCCGACACCGCCTGATGTGTTGTTGGCGCGCTGGGCAACTTGGCAACAACGCCGTGTGGAACTGGAAAGCCCGGCACGCCTGGGCTGGACCGCCGAAGTGGCCCAGGCGGTGCAGGATGTGGCTACTGCGAAAACACTCAAAAACTACCGCCCGGACTGGCTCAGCGGCTGGCTGGCCCAGATGGCCGATTGGGTCCAGGGTGGCGAGATTGACCCAACCACGCTGGAGCGTTTCACCACCCGCACCCTGGTGGCCAAAGGTTGGGCCACAGCTGACCAATGGCCGGTGTTTGCCCAACTGGAAGCCCTGGCCGACCACCTGAGCGCCGAGCCCGATGTGGTGGCCGACTTGCTGGCCCATGCGGCACAAGAGGTGCAGCGGAGTTACCAACGCGCCAAGGCACAGGCTGCGCAGTTTGACTTTGCCGACCTGCTGCAAAACCTCTACCACGCCTTGCAGGCACCCGACGGGCGGCTGGCCAGCGCGATCCGCGCCCAGTACCCGGTGGCGCTGGTTGATGAGTTCCAGGACACCGACCCCTGGCAGTTTGGCAGCTTATGCAAAATTTATAGCGATTCACCCAATCAGGACGAGGGCTACATCCCGATTTCTTCTGAAAATGTGCTGACCTCAGGGGACACCGGCCTGATCATGATTGGTGACCCCAAACAGGCGATCTACAGTTTTCGCGGTGCCGACCTGGCCACCTATTTATCGGCGCGTGAGCAGGCCCAGGGCATCTACAACCTGCCGGGCAATTTCCGCTCCACCGCTGGTGTGGTGGCTGCGGTAAACCGGGTGTTTGAGTTAGCACACCAGCCGTTTGGCAGCGTGCCTTTTGTGAAGGTGGACGCCCGCAACCCCCACATCCAGCCGCTGCAGGTGGCCGGTCGGCCCCAGGTGGCAATGACGGTGTGGCACTTGCCGTTTGCCAAACCTCCGAGCAAGGACGATTTTCTGAGCCAGATGGCCGACGTGTTTGCCAGCCAGATGGTGGCGCTGTTGCAAAGCGGTGCCGCGCAGAGTGGCGACATGGCGGTGCTGGTTCGCAACTGGAGCGAGGCTGCCGCCATTCGCCAAGCCTTGTCACAGCGCGGTGTGCGCAGTGTGTATCTGTCCGAGCGCAACAGCGTCTATGCCAGCCAGCAGGCCAATGATTTGTGGCGTTTGCTGCGTGCGGTGGCCAGCCCGGGTTCGAACCGGCTGGTGCGTGCCGCACTGGCCACCCCAACCTGGTCGCTGAGCTGGAGCGCACTCGACACGCTGCTGGCCGACGAAGCCGCTTGGGACACCCTGGTCGAGCAGTTTCTGCAATGGCAACGTGTCTGGCGCGCTCAGGGTTTTCTGCCGATGTTGTACCGGCTGTTGCACGACCAGGGCCTGGCCCAACGCCTGTTGCAGGACCCGGCGCAGGGTGAACGTGCGCTGACCAACCTGCTGCACCTGGGTGAGCTGTTGCAAGCGGCCAGCCTGCAGGTGCAAGGTGAGGGCGCTTTGATCCGCTACCTGGAAGAGCAGTTGCGCCGCCCGCAAGCCAGTGGTGAGGCCGCGCAGCTGCGGCTGGAAAGTGACGCCAACCTGGTGCAGGTGGTGACGCTGCACAAATCCAAGGGGCTGGAGTACCCGCTGGTGTTTCTGCCCTTCATCTCGCTCTACCGCGCCGAGGACAAGGACAGTGGCCGCGACGATGCCGAGCGCCTCAGTGAAGACATCCGCCTGCTCTATGTGGCGCTCACGCGTGCCAAACAGGCGCTGTGGCTCGGCGTGGCCCAGGTCAAGGGGGACGTGGATGGCAAAACGCCGCAGGTCAAAAGTGCCATCTCCAGTCTGCTCGGGCGCAGTGCGCCCGACGATTTGTGGGACAAGTTACAGGCCTGGGTCAGTGCTGACATCGCGGTGTTGACCGCACCCGAGCCCACTGACGACGTCTACCAGCCGGTGGTTGAGGTCAAACAGCCACAGAGCGCGCGGGTACCGCAGCGGCTGATCTACAACCGCTGGTGGACCGCGAGTTTCAGCGCACTCACGCGCGATTTGCCGCACGGCGCGTCTGCAACGCTGCCCAGCGAGCGGGATGAACGCCTGCTCGACGCCCAGACCGACAGTGTGGTCACAGACGACGATCTGGGTCTGACGGACCTGGCCGCAGGTGATTTGCTGACCGAGGAGCCGCCTTTCAACGATTTCCCGGCGGGCAGTCGTTATGGCACCTTGTTGCACGACCTGTTGGAGTGGCAGGCGGTGCACGGCTGGCCTGCTGCCACAGACGCTGACCCGTCCCAGCTGGCCCAGCCATGGCACACCCTGCTGGCACGCTTAAGCCAGCGCCACCACCTGAGCCCCACACATAGCGCGTTGTTGGAGACTTGGGTCAATTTGATTGTGAAGTCAAATCTGCCTCTAGACCTCACAAATCAAGGGCAGACAGCTATCAATTTAAGTGACATCAAGCTACAGGACATGTGGCCCGAAATGGGCTTTAGCCTGCCGGTGCACCACCTGGCCAGTGAGGCACTGGATGCCTTGATCACCCGCCAGGCTTGGCCCGGCCAGACCCGCCCAGCTTTGCAGCACCGCCAGTTACAAGGCATGTTGACCGGCTTCATGGACCTGGTGCTGCTGCACCAGGGGCGTTATTACGTGCTCGACTACAAGTCCAACCGCCTGGCGACTTATCTGCCCGAGGCCTTGCAGCAAGCCATGCTGATGCACCGCTACGACGTGCAGGCCGCGCTATACCTGCTGGCCCTGCACCGGCTGCTCAAGAGCCGTTTGCCTGACTACAACCCGGCCCAGCATCTGGGCGGCGCCTTGTACCTGTTCCTGCGCGGCATCGACCAGCCTGGCTGCGGCCTGCTGCATATGAGCCCGCCGGTGGCTTTGATTGAGGCGTTGGATGAGGTGTTTTCGCGATCAGCGAAGCTGGATCAGCAGGATATTGATTGAAGTGTTCAGTTCTGGTCAGCAGCACTGAATTGGCGCAATGGGCAAAGTCTCAAGCCGGAACGATTTCTACAGATGCCAAATCACGGTCAATCAGCGATTCGATGATGACCTCACGGTTATCCAGCAACACCTTCAACGTGGCGGCCCGCGATTGATTCAATGTTTTTAAACGGATGACCTTAGGCGGCTGGCCCCAGACCAAAGACAACTCCTGAAAGTCCGCGTCACGGGTGACGATTACATAACCGTCTTCTTTGGCCTTTTGCCAAACCTCTTTGTCTGTGGCGGACTCCATGCCAAGCAGTACCACTTGGCTGCTGTCGGGGTAGTCGTGCAGTAAAAACGGAACCAAGCGGCGTGACAGGTTTTCGTCAAGCAGGAGTTTCATTGCACTCTCAGCGAGACAACCTGGTGCTCCCTGTCTGCCGCATATGCCAACACGGCAAGAATGTCTTCTGATGTCAACTCCGGGAAGTCATCTTGAATTTCTTGCTGGCTCATGCCGCTCGACAACATGGACAGAACGTCATACACCGTGATGCGCAGCCCACGGATGCACGGCCTGCCGCCGCGTTTACCGGGTTCCAGTGTGATTCTGTTCATGTCAAACTCCAAATAGATTCGCTTTGAAGTTTCATTGTGCCGCACTTGGCAAAAGGATGGTGCTTCATGGGGCTTGAATTTTCATGCTTTTTGGCCGGTATCCCAGGTGCTAATTGGGTAAGAAGCTATTAACTCAATAGCGATAGTTGCATGCAGAGAAACGCACAGGGCAGCTGCATTCCCATTGCAAACCGTTCACCACAGTTCCTCAGCCCCCTCGTCCAACCCAAGCCAACGCATCTGCCCATGGCCTGCCTCATTGAGCTTGGCGACCAGCGGGGCCGCCGCAGGCTCGGGCAGGGTGAAGGTCATTTCCACCTGCGCGGTGTGCTGCACCTGGCCCAGCGTGCCGCCTGCGGCTTGCAACTCGCGGCGGGCCAAACCTTCCAGCCCGTAGGGCAGGGCGCAGCGCAGGGTGACCAGCCGCACGATGGGTGCTTTTTCAGCGCCCAGCAACGCCTGGGCAACGCAGTCGGTGTAGGCGCGCACCAGGCCACCGGCACCCAGGTTCACGCCGCCGTAGTAGCGCACCACCGTGGCCAGCACGCCGTCCAGATCCTGGTGGCGCAAGACTTCCAGCATGGGCCGCCCGGCCGTGCCGCTGGGCTCGCCATCGTCCACCGCCGCCGAGTGCCCGCCCGCCAGCAGCGCCCAGCACACATGCGACGCCGCCGGGTGCTCTGAACGCAGCGCAGCCACCACCTGCTGCGCCGCTACCCGATCCGCCACGGGCTGCACGCAGCCGATGAAACGGCTCTTTTTGATCACCAGTTCGCTGGTGCTGGGGGTGGATAGGGATTGGGGCATTGGCATCAAACTTTTAGCTTTTCTGGGGCAGTTGGTTCCCTTATTGACGGGTGCACTGTAACTGGGTGTTAGCAGGTGCGGGCCAAATATGAACGATCGGTGACGGGCTGCGAGAATCGTTTAACAGCGAACCGTGTCTCCATGGATGAAGCCGCAGTCACACATGGATATTGAAACTTATCGAGGCTTAGGCTTGCGCGACATCGCTGAACAACTTATTCAAGGGACAAGCACTGTATGTCAGCATTGTTAACCGTGATTGAAGGTGCCATCAGCTTTGCCGTGGAACGCTTGGCGGACACAGCGGTTGGGCAATTGGCTGAGCGGTTGAAGGATCGCAAAGCAAAAAAAGAGCTTGCTGAAATCATTGAATGTGCTACCGAAGGTGCTATTGAGATTGCGCCCTCGTTGGCTGATGATTTGCGTTCCAGCGCTTTCCTGAATGAGGTTCTGGCACCAATGGTCCTCCACTCCTTGGTCGACCCGACGAGCAAATTGAATGAATCTGATATTGCCGACAAATACATTGAGATGTTTGTTGTGCCTTTTCTTAGAGGTCGCTTACCCGAAGAAACGCTTAGCAGAATTTTTCGTACCGAGCGTATGACCTTGCATCGGGCATTTGAAAAACTCCTGAATGCAATGCGTCCGAAGTTCTATGCATCTCGGTACTGGAAGGAAGAAATACGGGATCAAACAGCGGAAAAGACCCTCTCTGCTGTTCTCCAGATCGCAAAACACATTGCACCAGTGCTCCCGGTTGACCTGAATGATCTCGATATGGCACGAAGGGATGCGGAGACTGGGTCTGAAGCACTCAAGTCTTGGACAAAAACCATCGGTGGTCAGCACATCGAACGGCCAGAACTGGTGCAACTAATCCAACGCGTTCGCGAGCATCCCTTCGGTAGCACATTGGTGATTGGTGAGGCTGGCTCGGGCAAATCGGCGTTGTTTGCAGAACTCACCTCCGAGTTGCAGAGCATGGGCATGGTCGTATTTGCGATCAAAGCGGATCTACTTCCAACGAGCGTTCGGACACTCGCGGATGTGTCTGTCTCTCTCGGACTACGGGGGCAAATTCTCCATGAGATTGAAGCGCTGACCCGAGTTGCGCCGGTAGTCGTCTTGATTGATCAGTTGGATGCCGTCAGCGAGGTCATGGACCGTTCTTCTGAACGTATGCGGCTGTTACTTCAGTTGGCCAACCACTTCCGGGAGCAAAAGCGCGTTAAGAAGCTAGCGCTTCCTGTTCATGTCCTGGTTTCGTCGCGGCAGTTTGAGGCTGATTACGATGCGCGATTTCAGTCACTGGAGGCCAATACCTTCAAACTTGCATTGCCAGCTTACGAACGAGTTGAAGACCTATTACGCAACCTGAACATTTCGGTTAACGATGTACCTGTGGCATTGCGTGAAACGCTGCGGCGTCCCTTTGCGCTGCGACTTTTTGTTGACGTTTTGCGTCGGGGTGTTCCGGTTCGAGAACTCATCGCTTCTGAGCTTCTCAATACATGGCTAACTTCTGCCGATTTTGGTGATGCCGCGTCAAGGCGAGAGGCGCTTCGTTTCCTCGAAAAGTTGGCTATTGACATGACTGAGAGCGAGTCGTTGTGGCGACCGGCCGACGGGTATGAAATTGAGAGTCCTCAAGCCGTCAGGGTAACCATGGCAAGCGGCATCGTTGTGAGGCAAGGTGGACTGCTTGGTTTCAGTCACCAAGCGTGGCTTGATGACTTTCAAGCCAAGGGCTTCTCGACTGGTCAAGCCTTGGCCGAATACGCCTGGCAGCGTCAAGATGGACTGTTCGCGCGAGCTACTGTTCTGCGTGCTCTGCAGCGGCTTAGAGCCCTTGATTCCAATGCGTATGCTGCTGCGATTGACGCGTTGTTGGGCAAGAACACGACAAGGCGTCACCTTCGCCACCTTATCGTTGACCTGATGGCCGGTCAGCAAGACCCGCATGAGCGGGAGCGTCGGTGGATACAACAAATCGTGCGGAGTGATGTGGCTCTGGCGCGTCGAGCGTTGGCAAGAGCCACGAGTCACTGGGTAGATTGGCGCGACCATCTTCGGGTGCTCACCGCGCATGTCATGAGCCACGAAAAATTAAGATGGAACGCAGTACAACTGTTGGTCGCCGAGGCGCGGTTTGATGCAGATTTTGTGATGGCATCGATAGCGCGATATTGGCAAGGAGATGATCGTGATCATGATGTGCTGCAGGTGTTCTGGAAAGCTGAACAATGGTCATCTGATATAGCCGATCGACTGGGTCTCATATTTCAACGTCAGGAGATCAGCAGCCACGTGATCGTCAGCTACACGGAGGCACTGCCAGGTGACTCCGCTGCCAGTTTGCTTCAGCTTTATCTTAATGGGGTGGATTTCAAGAAAGAAGAACGGCTGCAGTTCCATGGATTGAGCAAGGTCACTGAAAAGTCCTCACTTGCCTTTACGCATGTCTTGCTTCCATGGTTTGTACGCATTGCCAGTCTTGAAACCGATGGTTCCCCGAGTCTGCGAGATGTTTACCCTCGTTCCCGAAGCTTGCCCTATTTTTGGGACGACGAGCATTTTGGAGATGGCCTGTTTGGGATCATCAAGTCGACAGTCATCGCATGCGCGAAGGAGCATCCAGCGGAGTTTCTGGCGCTGTGCCAACCGTGGGTTTCAGTCAAAGTTGATGAAGTTCAGGCTTTGATTGCTGAGGCGTTGGCGGCGGGAGGAGCTATCTTGACAGGGCCTAGCGTTGAGTTCCTGCTGGTAGATGAGCGTCGGCTGCAGTTGGGCATGGCACATGTCAGTGATATCAACAATGTGGGGCACTTGGTCATAGGTTGGTCATCGCAGTTGCTTTTGAGCGCTATTGCCTCTGAAGCGACAGCGGAACAATTGGAAAGAATCAGGGAAGGAATCGAGCGCTGGGATCCTTACAAGGACGATGCTCGACAAGAGGGTGATGCGGGGACGCGGCTGCGACGTTTTCGATGGTCAGAAGAAAAAAAGTTCCCACTGCTGGAAAAATTGCCGGTGCATTTGCTTGCTCCGCGCCGTTGCCGTCAGATCAGGGAGTGGCGAGCTGTCCAACCAGTACTCAAGAAACATCGTGGTATCGGAATGGCATCAGTTGTTGAGTCGCCGATGTCTTCGGAGCAGATGACCAAAGCATCGGACGATGAGTTGTTCAAAATGCTTGACGAGGTTTCTGATGGCACAGAATGTTGGCCGAACTTTGGCCGCTTAAACCGAGATGGCGGCACGGTAGAGCTGGGGCGAGCCTTTGCTGCGTTTGGGAAAGTGAATCCTGACCGTGCGCTGCTGATTGCGGCGAAACGTTTTGTCCCCGGTCGTCATGAGAATGCCGCTGGCGAACTGATTCGGGCATTGTCTGAAGACAGCAGCACGGATTCGCAGCAAGTGTTAGGCCTGATCAGGAAATGGAATGATGCGGGGTTTTCGAGCGAAGGGTGGAGGCGCGATGCCGCTTGGGCCATGCAATCCTTGGCCGATCGCAACGGCGGGTTGAGTGACAGCGATGTCGAGTTGCTTGATTCATGGATCGACGACGACCCACAACTTACTTCGTACCGGATCAAGCAAAGGGTAGAGCTGGAAGAACGAAATCGACAGATGAACAGTGATCGGAAGTCCGAGGTCCGTGCATTGGTTTTCCGTAGAGGGCTAGGCGGTATGCGAATACTTCCCCAGGATAACTTCACGTTGCTTTCTGCGATGGCTGCCGGGCTTCTCAACCGCAAGCCGCCAGATTGGAATGCCTGGCTATCGGCCTTGGAGCGTCATGTGGGGCGTTCAGAGGATCCTGCAATATGGACGGCGTTGCTGCTGTTTCGTGGTAAGGCGCTTTATTGGGCAGATCGACAACGTGTGGCCACGCTTTTGGAGCTGATCTTGGAACGGTTCCCAGAGGCGTTCTCGGACTGGCATGTTGCCGAGTACCTTTGGGCGCACAGAGAAATGGTGCCGAACTCAATGCAGCAAGCGATACGCATGGCTTGGCTTGCCAGCGAAAATCCCGCCAATCGACAAGCTGCAGGTGAATTGTTGATGGCGAAAGTCCTCGTTGATGCCAATGATGAAGGGTCTGCCTTGGCACTTGAGAACGTTCTCTCTGGTCCACCCAGCCCAGAGCGATTGGGCGCCATTTTTACTGCCTCTGCGGTATGGCATGAAGAGGACCCTGTACTTCGAATAGAGGCGCATCAAACACTGATGCGTTTTGTAGGGGCAGCATCCGGCGACGAAGTGAACCCCATTGCCCGTGCAATTGACTATTCGGACTCTCTGATTGGAGATGAACTTACCCTGCAGTTGTTGACAGCGGTGGGTGAAAATCCAGAAGTGTTGCGTCTTTGCCTGTCTAGAAATTTTGCAAAGTCTCTCCAAGAGCTGCTGCTAAGTCCTGGCTTTGATGAGCCTATTCTGCGACTCTCTCATCGTTGTGCAGACCTTATGTTTGCCGATGAAGAGCGTATGGTTCGACCACCAATGGGTGAGGATTTCGTGGCGATTGCAGTTGCGTTGCAACGCTCATGTGAACCAATACGCAGTCTTGCCATGGACTTGTACGAACGGTTGCTGGATGGGGGTGCTTATGGGGCGGAGGAAGCGGCCGAAGCATCATTGCAGCGAATGAATCCTTGCCAGTGACGCGGGGTTTCCAAACAATGCCGTTAGGTTTGATTGCGGCACGATCAGGATGTCCGCCAGGATGGTGCGCTACGCCAGGCCACACTAAACTTTGATCATGAAAACCTCACTGCAACCCATTGAACATTTAGGCCGATTCGAGCGCTTGCAATTGGTAGAAGACCTCTGGGATGAGTTTTCTGCCGAGTCCACACCAGAAACACGCCCGGAAGTTCTTGACGAGTTGGCGCGCCGCGCCAACTGGCGTGACAGTCACCCGCCCGCTGGGAAAACCCTGGCCCAGATTGCCGAAACGCTTGGTGTCCATCTGTGACGTGGCGAGTCGTCTTTGAGCCTCCCGCGCAGGCGGAAATTGCCGAGGCATTCGCTTGGTACGAGGCGCGAAGTTACGGACTGGGAGGTGATTTTTTGCGGGTCATTGCTGCGGCAGAAGAGCAACTCAGCCGCAATCCTGAGGCTTATCCCGCGAACGTGACCGGTTTCGGCGCATCCTGCTGCGGCGCTTTCCTTATGCACTTCACTTTGAACTGTTGAACGATCACCGCGTGTCGGTGTTGGCCTGCCTGCATCACCGACAGAGTCCTGCTCGCTGGCCCGGAAATTGATGACTTGTTGTGTCACGGCCAGTGCGTGCGCCGTGATGTCAAGCGCAAGCAAATACTCTGCTGGAGGTGATGAGGCGTTGAGGATGGGTAGAGACGCCTGTTGGTCAAACTTTGGCCGAACGGGAATGCGACGAAAACGCCGCTGATCTAATTTGGCGGGTAAGCGGCCAAAGATTGAAAGATGGGCCGCGTCAGGGGTGATCCAAAAGTTATGCTCTGATGGATGCAAACCCCTTGCCTTTCCCAAGCTCCAGAAATTGGCCTTTTCGGGTTGCCAGACGGCACAATGAACGAACCCGAACTGCCGCTTACCGCAATCGATCGCGCCTTTGCCCGCTTCCTGCAACAAGCCCAGCCCAGCGAGGATGTGCGCCATGCCTGGCTGGCCGCGCTGACCAGCCACCAGTTTGGTCGCGGCCATGCTTGCCTGGACCTGGAGCTGCTGCGCCAGAACGGGGTAGCCGCGCTGGGCTGGGAGGTTCGTTGGCAAGCGCTGCTGCCGAGTGATCTGGCCGATGCCGCCAATAGCCTGCCCTGGTGCCAGGGTGAGGCCAGCCCGTTGGTGCTGGACGGCACACGCCTGTATTTGCGACGCAACTGGCTGGCCGAGCAGAGCATTCGCAGCTCAATCCTGGCGCGCCTGGCCCAGCCCTGTGGTGTGCCAGAGGGTTTGGCGCAGGCGCTCGACAGCTTGTTTGCTCGCTCACCAACGGCCAGTGTCGACGCCCGCACCGCACCAGACTGGCAAAAGGTGGCCTGCGCCCTGGCGGCACGCGGGCGCTTCACCCTGATTACCGGCGGCCCGGGTACCGGCAAAACCACCACCGTGGTGCGGCTGCTGGCGCTGTTGCAGTCGCAATCAACTCGGCCTCTACGCATCGCGCTGGCGGCGCCCACCGGCAAAGCGGCGGCGCGTCTGGGTGAGTCGATTTCCCAGGCCATTCAGCGCCTGCCGACCGCCATGCAAGCCTTTATCCCGACCCAGGCCCAGACCCTGCACAAGCTGCTGCAGGTGCGCTCGACGGTGGCGGCCACCGCCGCACCCCAGCTGGCGCTGGACGTGGTGGTGGTGGACGAGGCCTCGATGATTGACCTGGAGCTGATGGCGCGCCTGATGGCTGCGGTGCCGCTGTCGGCCAGCCTGATCCTGCTGGGTGACAAGGACCAGCTGGCCTCGGTGGAGGCGGGCGCGGTGATGGGCCAGCTGTGCGCCGGTGCCCAGGCCGGGGGCTACAGCGCAGAAACAGTGACTTGGCTGCAGACCCACACCGGCCAGGATGTGAGCGCCTGGGCGGGAACTGGCTCAGCGCTGGCACAGCAGACCGTGATGCTGCGCCACAGCCACCGCTTTGCGGCCAACAGTTTGATTGGCCAGTGGGCCAGTGCCGTGAATGCGGGTGACAGGCAGGCCGTGGCCGCGCTGTGGGAGGCCTGCCCGCGCTGGTCAAGTACGCAGGACACCAGTGTGACCCGGCTGCAACCCGGCCCTGGCGGCGATGTGGGTCTGGCTGCGCTGGTGCGCGCCGGGTGGCAGTCGACCCTGGCCAGCCTACAGACACTGTCGGCGCCGGGGGCCAGCTGCAGCGACGCACAGGCGCTGGCACTGCTCAAGGCCCTGGGGCATTTTCAGGTGCTGTGTGCCCTGCGCGATGGCCCGGCCGGGGTGCTGGCGCTGAACCGCAGCTTGGCCCACGCGCTGGGTTTTCCGCTGGAGGGCTGGTACCCGGGCCGCCCGGTGATGGTGACACGCAACGACTACAACCTGGGCC
>Ga0075012_10000413_pt1 | contig 46140 bp, 72 predicted proteins | sample All_14_2_FD_71474 | JGI IMG/M metagenome (GOLD analysis project Ga0075012, IMG submission 71474) | Freshwater microbial communities in response to fracking from Pennsylvania, USA - Allegheny Zone_MetaG_DW_15 | ecosystem: Environmental > Aquatic > Deep subsurface > Groundwater > Drilled...
ACATACGGGCCGGCATCCGAAACGCCGCCCAGCGCGTCCGCCCGCGCACGCGCGCGTCATTCCCGGTCATGCCTCATACCCCGGCGACCTGCGCAGCCTGTCCGCGATGGAGCGACAGGTGGCGACGAACGAGCGCAGGTAGGCCCGGTCGTCATCGTTGAGCCCTGGCGCGTCGGCCTGGGGCTGGTCGGCCAGCATCTCGGCGCGCTCGACCAAGGCCTGTAGGGCCCGCGACCGGCCGTATTCGGCAGGGGTGGGGTCAGGCATCGCTCACCTCCGCCGGCACAGCGTGCACAGGAGGGCGAGCATTCGACCGGTACGCTTGCTGCCAGCGCCAAACCTCGCCTGGATGGTTCCGGCAGTAGGATACGGCCTCGCGGCGACTGACTGTGATTGACGGCGAGGTCACCCCGAAGGCGAGGATAATCCGCAGCGGAGCAACGCCGAGAAGCTGTGACAGCCGATCAGCCGAGAACGCGTCTGACGTGTCGCTCAAGAGCCGGGCGACGTACGGGCCAGAGACGCCGCCATGAACGAAGAGCGCCGGAATGCCCTCACGCATGGCTGTACCCACCCAACCGGAAATGGGTACACGAGGGTACACGCGAAACCCGCAGAAAACTGCGGTTTGTACCTTTGTACCTTCTTGTACCCAAAAAAATATAACTATAAGGGGTGTGATTACACCCTATATAGCGGTTATGCGCGGGTACACGGAGGTACACGGGTACACGCTTGATTTCATTGGGTAATTCTGTACCCACCTGTACCCTTTTAGGGTCTGGCGGGTACAAATGGCGGTTATCTGCCACTTTCACCTCCCATGATGAAGTCGAGCGGGATCGAAACGGCCTTGTCGCGGTAGCCCTCGACGAACCGGCACTGGACGTTGCGGGTGGCTTTCGGGATGCGGGCAAGGACCGACTGCCACCCGGCACCCCACGGGGTGTTGCGGAATATCTCCGCAGCTCCCTTGGACCTGTTCCCGATCAGGAGGCGGTCGTCCTTGACGCGCATGCCGAGACGCTTCAGCGCCAGGTCTGCGTCTACCTCGGACACAGTGCCGTCACGTGACACCATGGCGTAGCAGGCGGTGATCAGCTCCGCGATGCTGACGGCCTCCGCGCGCCCGCTGCTGGTCTGGCGCAGTCCTTCGGACTGCATGAGGTGAGCAAGGGCACGCTCGTATTCCGGCGCAGCCTTCGCTTCCGTCGCGGCCTCCCTCACCCATTTGCGCGCATCGAGGATCTTCAACGCCTTCTCTGGCGTCAGTTGCTCGGCCGTGACGAGAGACATCTGGCATGCGAGCAGCGTCCCGAGCACGTCCCCCGCACGGCGCCCTGCTCCGGTCCGAGAGATGGCATCAGCGAGCAGGTCGGCATTCGCCCGTATGGTGGGCGCCATCGCCATGGCGCGGGCCAGAAGCCTGCCGCATAGGTTCGGCACCATGGCAGCGGCGTGCGCGACCTTGAGCGCCGCGAATTGGTCAGGATCGCCGCCGAGAAGCGTCAGGGTGACGAACCGGCTTTCGTCTGCCGCCTGGGTCAGACCTCCGACGATCGAGGCGAACATGAAGCTGGCGCGAATGGTGTAGCGGCGGCTTCCCCCGTCCTTCGTCCCCTTCACGATGGGGGGCGCGTGCTCGCTAGATGCCTGACGCGCAAGGTCGATGGCCTGCTGTACCCGGCCGCGATCAGCCTCGGATTGCGTCTCGGCTTCCTCGAACAGGACCGGCCGGGCATCCATGCCAAGCTCACCCCGGATGCCCGCCTCGGTAGTCTTGCCTTGAAGCAGGAGCGCGAGGTCGCCGATGGTCGGCATGACCACATTCTCTTGGACCCAGGTCTTCCCTGACCCGTGCTCCGCGAGCAGCCACAGGTGCGGGCGCCATGCCAGCGCACCACCGATCAGGGCTGACACGAGCCAGCCGGCGAAGAAGCTGCCATCGCGCTCCGGATCAGCCCAAGCGATGGCCCGGCAGAGAGCGAGGAAGCGCTTGCCCTCGTCATCGGTCAGAGGCGCCCCAAGCGTCACGCCTAGGGGGCGCGACTGCTCATAGATGAACCGGGACCGATGCCCCGTCAGAGGGGTCGCGATGCCATCGACGAGAAGCTGATCGCCGATGTGCATAACGAGACGGCCCTCGTCGAGCCACACGCCGCGCCCGCGCAAGGCGTCGGGATTGAATACGCCCATGGCATAACAAGCGCGCATGATGGCATCGGCCGCCTGGCGGGCGTTGAAGGACTCCCGGCCAGGGAATGCGCCTTCCAGCCAGCGCAGGGAGGCCAGCTTCAGCAACTCGCCATGGCTGCTGAGGTCCTTGGCGCTCAAGGACAGCACCTGACGCCCTTCATGGGTGTAGAGGAAGAACCGCCCGCGATCATGGCCAAGGCACTGGAATGGCCAATCGGACGCAGATGGGGCGTCGGGGCGTTGAAGCTGCTCCTTGGCTGCCTCGAACATGCTGGCGAAATCATCCGGCATGCGCGGCTTCCTTCGCGGCGCGCGCGAACGCATCGAGCCTTGCGTACACCTCGGCGAAAACCTCGCGGGCGGTCATGGGAGCGACTAGCGGAATGCGGTCGATCCCGACCAGGCGGGCGATGCGACCTGCGGCGCTGCCGTACTTGCAGGACCATCGCAGCGCACCAAGAGACGGCAGATCATCGCCGCGCTGCGCCCCATCAGCCGAGCGCCACTCACCGGCGTAGCTGCAAACCGCCATGACGGTCTGAGAGCGATAGTCGTCCGAGAGCAGGTGCACATCGGCATCCCGCATGTGGCGGTTCACCACGGCATAGCAGCGGCGATGCGGGCTGCTGGTAGGCGCCGACAGGTAATCCGGCTGCCACCACTTGATGCTGCCGCGCGCGACCGTGCCGTGATAGGCCTTGAACCCCATGTCAGCGAGCACGCGCGCGAGCCCAGACGGGTCAACCAACACCTCATAGGTGACGGCGCGCCAATCGGGCTTGCGATCCGTGGGGGCGCGGCTCATGTCGGCAGCCCCAGGATGAGACGGGCCTGTTCCGGGCTGCGGGCAATACCAGCGAAACCGCCGGCGCGCCGCACGGCAGCGAGGAACTTCTCCTGTTCGTCGGTCACAGGGTGCCTGCCGCCCGGCTTCTTCACCTCGATAGCGGAGAAGATCGCGAGGATGCGTCCCACATGGTCGGGGGTTATGAGCAACGAGGTCCAGCCGACCAAATCGGACGAGCCAACGTTCAGGCCGTACGCGACACGGCGCGCGCCGGCCAGGGTAACAGTGTCGCCCTTCTCAGCGATCACCTTGCCCATCCATCCGTTGCCGACAGGGTTCTTGAACAAGCGAGATTCGCGACCAACGGCCAACATGATCTCGCTCTTCGTGGCGGTCTCGCTCACCAGCAGAGCCTCCCGCGCCGGAGAGCGAAATCCTCGGGATGCATCGCTCCCTTGGCTGAATTGCAGGAGCGGCAGGCTGGAACGAGATTTCCGACCTCATGTCGGCCGCCTAGCGCAATGGGCCGGAAGTGATCGATCGTCACCTCGCCCGCCAGCGTTCCGCAGTAATGACATGCCCGCTCTTGGAAGGACTCCAAAATGATCTGCATTTCCCACGCCGCGACAGTCCCGACCTTCGCGGCGCGGCGCCGCAGGCGCTTTGCATGATCGTGGTTCTTCACGGAGGCGGGATTGGCCGCCTTCCAAGCCTTGCCGTATGCGCGGAAATGGTCTGGCCGGCGGGACCGTGCTGCGCGCATATTGGCCGCTACGCGGTCGGGATTCTGCCGGTTCCAGGCAGAGCAGCGCGCGACCTCGGCCGCAGGATTCTCAGCGTATCGGGCGCGCTTATATGCATTATAGCAGTCGCGGCAGTACGAGACGTGCGATCCATCTTTCACGCCCTTGCATTTTGCGCACGTCCTCACGCCGCCCTCCCCTGCCGAGCAGCGAGGACGTGACGAATCCAACCTGGTTTATAGCCTCGGGCACGGGCGATCTCCCGAAGATCCTCGTCCTTCGCCTCGCGGAGCACCTGCGACAGCGGCCTATGCTTCCCCCACCGAGCCGTCAGGCTGTCCGTGATGTCGGCGAGATCACCCTCGACATGCTCGATCTCCCGCGAGGCAACCGGATAGACATGTCCGCACTCAGGGCACTGCGGCGCCGGAGCATGGACGGCGAAACATTCGGTGCACTGCCGGGCCGGCGGCACATCCTCGTCGGCCTTCTTCGCCTTCTTCGGCCGGCCTTCCAGGCTCCATGCGCGCGGCATTTCCGGAGGTCCATGGCGCAGCGTGTTGCCGGCATGGTCGAGCACGGTGAGGTGCGTCTTGCCTGGCGCAGGGCGAAGGCCACGACCAACCTGTTGCAGGTAGAGCCCAAGGGACTTGGTAGGACGCATCAGAATAACGGCTCCGACCGCCGGCACGTCGAGGCCTTCCGAGATCAGGTCGCAACTGCACAGCACCTGCACGGCGCCCGTGGCGAGGCCAGCAATGGCGGCATCGCGCTGAGCCGGGGGAGTGGAGCCGGAGGCCGCTTGAGCCTTCCAGCCGGCCGCACGGAACGCCTCTGCCATCGCCTCGGCGTGGGCGACGGAGGGCGAGAACAGGATGGCGGGCTGACCAGGGGTGTGGCGGCCATAGTGCTTGACCGCATCGCCAACGAGCTGCGCCTTGCCCATGGCATCAGCGAGCGCCCCGGCCTCAAAGTCACCGCCCCGGGTGCGGATGCCAGACAGGTCCGGCGCCTCCGCCGGAGCATAGATCCTAGTCGACGTGAGAAAACCGCCCGCGACGAGATCGGCCACGGTCGGGCCCATGACGATATGGTCGAAGATACCGCCGACCTCTAACCCAAGGCCCTTGCCGTCGAGGCGCTCCGGCGTAGCTGTGACGCCTAGGATGCGCGCCTGTGGGTAGGCAGTGACGATATCGCGCCACTGCCCGGCGACGGCGTGGTGCGCCTCGTCGATGACGATGAGATCGGGAGCGGCATAGCGGGGATCGGCTAGGCGCCGGCCGAGTGTCTGGACCGAGGCGACCTGCACGAGGTCGCGCGTCGGCGTGTGGCCTGGTGCGATGATGCCGTGCCGAACGCGGGCGTCATCCAGCTTGCGGCTCGCCTGTCGGATCAGTTCCTTCCTGTGTGCGAGGATCAGCACGCGCTTGCCGCGGCTCGCGGTCTGCTCGGCGACGAAGCCGAACATCACCGTCTTGCCCGCGCCCGTGGGAGCGACCAGCACAGGCGCGCGCCGGCCGGCGCGGAACGCCTCGCGCACGCCTTCGATGGCCGTCTCTTGGTAGGGGCGCAAGCTGACGGTCATGCGACGTCGCTAACCCCGCTTATGAGGCGCCTTGCCTTAACCGCATGCGCCGCACAGTACGGACCGCAGACACTCTCACGCGCGCCGCCGCAGTAGACGTGCGTCGCGCGCTGCCCAAACCCCCACATGGGCCATCGGCACCCGCGCTTGTCGGCCATCAGATCGGTGCCGGCAGATGACGCCTTGAGAACCGGCGCGGGAACCGATGCACGAACAACATGAGCCTGCGCCTGCTGCGCACGAGCCAGCGCCGCAGCCCCAGCCTGACCGTCCCGGCCACGCGGAGCGGGCGCGGTAGTATCGCGCTTCCGCTTTCGGCGCGGCGGCTTTGGCGCGAGACGATCCGCCTCGGTGCGATTGCGCCAATGCTTGTTGTTGATCTCGCCGGCCGTGCGCCACGAACCATCGGGCGCTCGCACCACGCGCTGCCGATTGCCGCGCTCTACCGTGATTAGGCCGGCAGCCTCAGCGGTTTGGATCACACGCACGACGTAGGTTGAAGACGTCTGAAGTCGCGCAGCCAGGTCGCGATTGGTTGGGCACTCGAGCGAAGCGGTCGCGGCATCGCGCATGTGACAAACGACGATGGATACCGCCTCATCAAGAGCTGGGGTTGGCCGGCGCATCAGACGTAGGCCTTGAACAGCAGGTCCCAACCGCCATCGACCCGGCGATGGGCCATGGTTCCGACCCCTGCGCCCTCGGCCGTCCGCGCCTCGTGAATGGTCAGCGGCGCACCGCTGAGTTCCTTCCAGTGACGATCGGACTTGTGGGCGATTGCAACCCATCCATCGGTTGCCTTGGGCAAGCCCGTGATTGTCTTCGGTGTTGCCCGGCTGGGCCGGCCGACGCTGAGTGAGAGGCCAAGCTCAAGAACACGACGCCGTGCCGTCTCGGCACCGCACCCGATCACCTCGCAGGCCTCGACCATGGAGATCTCGCCGCGATAAACACGGCGCAAAAGCAGGTCTTGGTCAGCGGTGAACATGAACCTAGCTGTCATCCGTTGCCCTCAGAAAAGGACCGCCGAGGCCGAAACCCCGGCGGCAAGTTTCAGGGAGGAAACGCTCGGACGCCTGGGAAAGCGCCCACCCGGAGCCTGCCGGGCCAGATCGCCTGCTGATGCAGGGATGGGGTTGTGGCGGGTCATGCGAGCCACCCAATTTCAGTGCGCGGCGAAGCGGGCTCCCAGACAAACCACGCAAATGGAATCGCGCCGCCCTTGTCGCGCGCATTCGGGTCATCGCCGCGCCACATCGTCACGCGCTTCGAAAACACCCAGACACGCGCGGGCGGGCTCACTGACCACAGCCGCTTCCGACGCTCGCTGCCCTCAAGCCATGCAAGGCGCTGAAGGATCGCAATTCGCTTGATACCCAGCGACAGCGCGTGTTCAACAAACTGATCGGCCAGCTTGAACGGCGGGTTGGTGACGACGCAGTCCGCGAGCCGTGTGCGTTCCATCAGGAAGTCGCGACGCGGGACGCCAAACCCCCGATCGATCAGGTCCGTGGAATGCACCGTGTGGCCAGAGTCGAGCAGCACCTGAGAAATAGCACCGTCGCCACAGGCCGGTTCCCAAATCGTCCGGGGCAATGCCTCCACATGCATCAGCGCGCGCGTGGCGTGCGGCGGCGTGCGGTAGAAGTCGTTCGGCTCGCGCTGGTCGAGTGACGCGCGGTCCAACCCGGTCATCGCGACATGCGCGCGCGAAGGCATCCGCGCGCCGCCTTGAAAAGAACCCGCCGCCTCGGAGGACGCCCCTTGCGAGGCCCGGCGGGGTGCTGCGGTCATCGCAGACACCTCAATCGAAATCCTGCTCCGGTGTTCGCCATGGCCGACGCGCGGCTCTTCGCGCGCGGGCAAGACACCAGTCGGAGAGGTCGAGAAAGCGCTCACCGAGCGCACCCGTGATTCTGGCGGCTGCTGACCACAGGGCTTTCCGCATGCTCTGCGGCTCCTTCGAGAAGCGCGAGTTCCGCGCGGATTTGCTGGATGCGCTCGCGCGCGAGGGTGTTGCGCGCCTGCTGGGCCGCGATGGGATCGACGCGCGCTGGCTCGCCGTAGGTCAGAGCCTTCACGACGCGCTCAGAAACCCCGAGCAACTGCGCGACCAAATGCCAGCCGCGCTTTCTGCCGTTCATCAGCGTGGCGAGGCTGACCGCCTCCCGCGCCATATGCACGGACAGACTTTCCGTGGATGCACTCACGAATTCTCTCCATGATGTTTTTCATGGATCGGCTGCACACCGAACTGACTGACGAACGCGGCGGCGCGCTGGGGAGCGAGGGCAGCCGCGATTTCATTGATGGGGATCACGCCACGCGCTCCGGGGACGGGGCTTCCGGCAAGTTCCGAACGACCTTGAGCCCTAGCTCGTGAGCTACGGCAGCCACCTCATCGAGGTATTGATCGGGGACCTTCCTCCATTGGGAGACCGCCGACCGAGTGATACGGCAGCGTGCCGCTATGAGGGTCGTTGCTCCGCGCAGCCGTCGAAGATCGGCAAGTATGTCCTCGGTTTGCATAATGCATCCTAACCACTGGTTAGTGTCGGATGCAAGCGAAACTTGGCAAGCCAAGCTAAGGCCGGTTGGGCATGCTCCCGACATGCGAACCATCAACCCAAAAGCTATTGAAGTTGGGAAAAGAGTCCGGCATGCTCGCGAGGCCGTGGGCATGACGCAGGCTCTGTTGGGGAGCAAGATCGGCGTCTCTGACGCTGCAATCAACCAATATGAGACCGGCAGAAACCTCCCTCGGCTCAAGCGGCTGGAAGCCATTGGGGAGGTGCTTGGGGTGACTACAGAGTGGTTGCTTACGGGCGGTGAGCCGAACGAGATCGTGAAAGCCCAGACCGTTTCCGAGCGTCGGGCTCTGGAATTAATTCGCAGCATGAGCGAGGACCAGCAAGAGACTGCGTTGGCTATCCTTGCTGCTATGCGGCCGAAAGAGACAGCCTCCAACTAAATTCTCTAACCACCGGTTAGATTTTGCTTGCGTCGGGTCCTAACCTGCGCTTAGTCTCCCTCCCACACACCCAGGAGGGCGAGATGGAGAGCGGGAAGGTGGTGGACGGTGGGCCGGCGGCGCGGAGGGCAGCCGATCGCGCCGTGTACAAGGCGATGACGGATGAAGCGCTCGCTACGACGCTGGAAAGCGCCCGTATCATCCTGCGCATCCATCGCACCACCTATGACGACACGGGCAGCCTATCTCGGCTGGCGGGCCACGCCGGCATGATCCGCGCCGAGAAGCGCACGCGCGCCGCCCGCACGGGGAGCGCCGCGTGATGGCGCTGATCACCCTCGACACACCGCTGAAGTTCCTCGATCGCGGCGGCCTGTCAACGCATCAGAATTTCAAGTGGAAACTCCCGACCGACGACGCACCCGGCGAATGGATGCGCGACTACAAGACGCGGCCGATCCTCTGCCAGCGCGGCTGGCACTGGTGCGAGGCGCGGCATTCGATCGAGTGGCTGGCGGCCGAATGCTACGTGGTCGAGCCTCGCGGCGCGGTCGTGAAGGGCGACAACAAGAGCGTCTCTCAGGGCGCGCGGCTACTCCGCCGCGTGGAGACCTGGAACGAGACGACGGCTCGGCTGTTTGCCGCCGACTGCGCCGAAGCTGTCGTGCATTTGTGCGGTGACGATCCGCGCCCTAAGGCGGCGATCGACACGGCGCGTAGGTTCGCGCGCGGCACTGCGACACAGGATGAATTGGACGCCGCCAGGGGCGCCGCCAGTGCCGCCGCCAGTGCCGCCGCCTGGGGCGCCGCCAGTGCCGCCGCCAGTGCCGCCGCCAGGGGCGCCGCCAGTGCCGCCGCCAGTGCCGCCGCCAGTGCCGCCGCCTGGGGCGCCGCCAGTGCCGCCGCCTGGGGCGCCGCCAGTGCCGCCGCCTGGGGCGCCGCCAGGGGCGCCGCCAGTGCCGCCGCCAGTGCCGCCGCCTGGGGCGCCGCCTGGGACGCTCAAGTCACTCGCTTCCTCCAATACCTCAACGGGGAGCCCGCGTGATGTCCGCGACGCACGAAGCCCGCGCGCGCCGTCTGTTCTCGGCCCAGCGCACGAACAGCGATCGCGCTTGGTCACAGCCGATCCGCGAGGCCCGCGAGGCCGAGATCATCTACGCGCCGGATCATCCTGACCACGATGACCGCATGCAGGCGCTGGCTGAGATGGGCGACTGCATCCTGACGCTGCGGGAGCGCGCGGCTTACGCGTCGGATCAGCGGCCGTTTCTCGACCTGATCGAGCACATCGAGGACGGCGCGTTCCTGATGACCAAGGCAGCGTGGCGCTGGGACGACGAGCGTCAGGACCGCGCCCACGGCGCCAAGCTGGACGCGCAGCGCGAGATGAGGGGGATCTGATGGAAGCGACGATCAAACTGCCGCCGCTGACCGAGGCGATGACGGCGAAGGATCTATGGAGGCACGAGCGGGCGCTTCGCGACGCGCTTGGCCCCAAGGGGCGCGCTGCATTGGAGGTGCTGTTTCCATGAACCGCCCCCTCTCCTTCCGCGTCATCGAAGGCGGGCGTCAGCCGCTGCATCGCGTGCCGATGGTTCCGCGCGACGACCTGCGCCCCGTCAATGGGATCGCGCTTGCACTAGTCGGCGGCCTGCTGATCTGGGCCGGGATTGCAGCGGTGGTCTGGAATGCGTGGGGGCGGCCGTGACCCTGCTCCCCATCCCGGCCAGCAAGGCCGATTGGCACGCACTCCGGCGTCGGCATATCGGCGCATCCGAGGTCGCGGCGCTCTTCAACATGCAGGCGCCATTCCAGCCCGGCATCTACGCGCTGTGGATGGACCGCGCCGGGCGCGTCCCGCTGCCGCCCGTCGAGATCGAACGCGCGCAGTGGGGCTTGCTACTGGAAGAGGCGATCGCCACCGGAGCGGCCGAGCGCGAGGGCTGGCAGGTGCTCCCCGGCCAGTACGCCAGCCATGAGAGCGGCGTCGGCGCGACGCTGGATCGCATCATCGCCGAGCCGGGGCCGAATGATGTCGGCTGCGAAGGGCCTGGCGCGCTGGAACTCAAGAACGTCGATGTCCTGCAAACGCTGCGGGGCCGGGCGTGGAATGGCGAGCCTCCGATCCATGTTCAGTTGCAGCTACAGGCGCAACTGCTCGCGACGGGGTTCTCCTGGGGCGCGATCGCGTGGCTCGTCGGGGGTAACGAGCTTCGCATCCTGCGCCACCGCGCCCGGCCGGCCATTCAGGCTGAGATCGTGCGACGCGCTCGGGCGTTCTGGCAGTCCATCCGAGACGACCAGCCGCCGCAGCCTGACGGTTCCGACGCGACCTATCAGGCGTTGCTCGCCCTGCTGCCCGATGCGGATGAAGGCGACGAGCCGGCCGACCTGCGCGGGGACAATGCCGCCGAAGCCGCTGCGGCCGACTACCTGCGCGGCGCGGCCATGGAGAAGGAAGGCAAGGCGCTGAAGGACGCGGCCCGCAACGTGCTGCTGTCCAAGATCGGCGCCTCACGCTGGGCGAAGACGAACGCCGCGACCGTGGGCCTGACGCGCGTTGATGCCGTGCCGGATCGCCTGGCGCGAGAGGGCGAGAAGATCAAGGGGCGCGCCGCGTCGGTGCGGATCGGCGTCCGGCCATATCAGGAAATGGAGACCGCAGCGTGAATCAGATCGCGAAGACCGAAGCACGCCCGATTGACGTGCTGCGCCGGCAACTCAGCAGCCTGCCTGAGATCGCGCAGAATCTTCCGAGCACGATCAGCCCGGACAAGTTCCGCAACGTCGTGATCACGGCGGCGAACATGTCGCCCGACCTGCTCAACGCTGATCGGCGCTCACTGCTGGGCGCCTGCGTGAAATGCGCTGCCGATGGGCTGGTGCCCGATGGTCGAGAGGCCGCGCTTGTCCTGATGGGCGGCAAGGTCAGCTACATGCCGATGATCGCCGGCATCCTGAAGCGCGCTCGGAATAGCGGCGAGATTGCCGCGCTCGTCGTGCAGGTTGTCCATGAGCGGGACAAATTCGTCTGGCGCCCATGCGACCCGGATGCGCCGATCGAGCACGAAACGCCGGGCCTTCTGGAAGACCGAGGCTCCCCGGTCGGCGCCTACGCCATTGCCCGTCTGAAGGACGGCAGCGTCATGGCCGAGGTCATGAACAAGGCCGAAATCGAGAAGGTGCGCAACGTCAGCCGCGCGAAGGGCTCCGGACCTTGGACGATGTGGTGGGACCAGATGGCGCGCAAGACGGTCATGCGTCGCCTGTCGAAGTACTTGCCGATGGACGCGGCCCCGATCGAGGCGCTTCTTCATCGAGACGACGCTCTCGGCCAACCGCAGGGCGATGCCGACGCCGGCCCGATCGTGATCGACGGCGAGGCGACCAGCAGCAAGCTCGACGCGATGGAGGCGGCCTTCTCGGACGAGCCGCGCGAAGTCTCCGGCGAGGTCGTCGGCAAATGACCCCCGGCGAATGGACCCCCGCCCGTCTCGCCCTGCTGCGCGCTGAGTACGCGAGCGCCGAGGACAATCGGGCGCTGCTGGATCGGATCAACGCGCTGGACGGGGCGCCGATCGCCTCGGTCAAGTCGTTGGGGCTCAAGGCGTCGAAGCTCGGTCTGATGAAGACCGCCAGCGCGATGGCAGCGATATGGGCGCTGGCCGCCCGGCCGGGCGAACGGACACCGCGCCGCGCAAGCCTCGCGTGGCCGCCGTCAAGCCTGAGGTGGTGCTTCTCGGCCGTCGTGGTGCGCCCCCGAGTTTCCGGAAGGCGCCCCCGAAGCCGGCGAAACCCAAGGTCGTCGAGCAGCCGTCAGACGATCCCGGCATCCGGCGCTACCAGCGAGCGCGGGCGCTGATTGCGCAGGGGAAGGACCCGTTCCGCGTGGCTGCGGACGTGGGCATCCCGGCGTGGCGAGCGCTCGGGATTGTGGGCGAGATCAGGCAGGAGAGGGCGAGGGGATGAAACGCTGCCTCAGTTCTATGCAAAGGAAGGGCGGTGAGAAGACCCGCGCCCTCCTTGCTAGAAAGCAGGTCCGCATCTGGTCTGACGAGCACCGCGCTTGGTGGCGTGCTGAGTGCTGCGGCTACACGATTCATGGCGAAGCCGCCGGCATCTACGCGTTCGAGGACGCATGGGCAGCCACCTCTCACTGCGGCCCCGAGAAACGCATCGTCTTTGAGGTGGTGGCATGACCGCCGCCCCGACGCCGCGCGAGCTGGAGGAGAGGGTGGCGAGGGCGATCCACAGGACGTTCCCGGCCGCTGATAGCGATCCGTGGGACGCTGCTGTCGCCCGCTATAAGGCGTATGGCCTGCCCGGCAATCCGCCTCACGTTGCGCGAGCACTTTCGGCAGCAGAGGCCGCGCTCGCCGTAGTGAGGGAGGCGCTGCGGGAGCCGACGGAGGAGATGCTGGATAGAGCAGTCTCGTTCGCCCTGAACGTGAAGATCGGCGGCGAATATGGCTGGACGCAGTACATGCGCGACCTCTGGCAGCATCAAATGTCAGCCTCGCCGCTGGGAGGAGAGCCGTGACCCCGACCCTACCCGAGGTCTGGCTGTTCCTGCTGGGCCTGGCGTTCGCAATCTGGCTGCTCCTGCGCGGCCTTGGAAGCGCGCTCGCGTGGTGGGCGCGCGTGCTGGATAGGAGGGGGTGATGGCCGAACGAATTTGGACTGACGAGCAGGTCGCTGCGCTGAACGACTACCAGAAACGCGGCGAGTTTCACCCGTTCACCTGCCCAGGCGATCACAATCATTGCGCCAAACAGCGCGAACTGAAGGCGACGCCCGAAGGTTGGGTCTGCGCCTGCGGAGAATACCGGCAGAACTGGGCGCACGGCTTCATGATGGAGGAACACCATGCCCGCTGACCGGCGCCTGACGATCGAGACTGCCCGCGTGGGGATGCAGGTTCGGTGGGCCGACAATGACTTCGCGCCGCCCACGACAATACGGCACGTCAGTCCTGGATCTGTGCAGGTCGCCGGGCACGTCTGCGCCTACCACCCTAACAACTTCATCCCCGCCGACCCCGAGCCCGCGCCGTCGTGGGCGACGGAGGAGCTGCGGAAGGCGCTGGTGGAGTGGGCGAGCCCGCGCTCGAAGCTACCGTTGATCGGAACGCCCGATGCATGCATGCGGCTATTTCTGGCGGCGAGAGATGCCGGACTTCTCCGCGCGCCGGCCAGCACGACTGATCGGGCGGCCAGCATCGACGGGGAGTGGTTCGTATGAGCATCGACTGGCCTGCCGCATGGGCTGCTCTAGCACAGATGGACGGCGACGAGTGGGACGCCGAGAGCGAACGGCTCGATTACCAATGGCGCGCTGAATACGAACGTGCGTTCTTGGCGGTCGCGGTGTCACGGCCGGGCTGGGCTATCGAGGACGCCCGCGAATGGGCGTCTGATTGCGTGAGCGACGCGCTGGCCACCTACAGCGGCAGCAAGACGCCCGCCGTGGCCGAGGCAGGGCGGCTAAGGGAGGCGCTGGCGTTCTACGCCGATCCAGCAAACTGGCGCGACACCCCGTCATGGGATGGCGATCCGGACTGCATCACACCGAAGGCTATCCCTGTCGATCATACGCAGGAGGGATCGCCATGTGATTGCGGGGATCGAGCCCGCGCCGCCCTCGAAGGAGGCGCGAAGTGAGCGCGTGGCCCGATCTGCTCCCCGAAGATCCGAATGAGCGCGCGATCTTCGATGATAACGCCGAGCTACACGGCTCTCCGCTAATGGCGGTGTGGGCTCAGCTCAACGCTGCGAGCGTGATGGCTCCAAAGCAAGGGTCCTGGGGCCGCTACCTTGCTGTAATGGCTAACGAGGTGCGGGCCGCCATGATCGCTCAGGCCGACCTCGCAGCCGCCCGCGCGGAGGGCGCAGAGGCGATGCGGGAGGTGTGCGAGCAAGCCGCGATGGATGAGCACCGTAATCGCGAGATCGAGCTAGCCGACATGCGGGGCAACAAGATCCGCGATGTCGGAGCCATCAGTTTCGTTGCCGGAGGAAGCGGCTCCGCAAAGGTCATCGCGTCTCGCATCCGCGCCCTCCCCATCCCCGCCGCCGACGCGCTGACCAAGATGGCTGCGCCAGTACCCTCACATCAGCATGGTGGGGAGAATGCGCAGCAGCAGGGAGGGGAGGAAGGCATTGCATCGTTCTCCCCTCCCGACGCGCTGACACGGCGGGATGATGGCTGGCAGCCGTTCGTCTATGCGTCGCCGCCAGATGGGCTGTGCTGGCTGCTGGTTGAGCGCCCGGAGACATGGTTCGATGCCGGTGACGACGGCCGGGATGTCGGCGGCTACACGGGGCAGATGGAGATGGTCGTGGTGCTCGCCGAGGTCTATGGGACCGACACCGGGCCGGCCTTCGAGAGCGTCGGCTACGGTGATCACGGGCACGTCGGGGATGACGATCTCGTTGTCTCGTTCATTCCTCTTTCTGCGCCATCGACACCAACCATCCGCGCCCGCGCTGGCGGGGAGGAGCGGCAGGGATGACCTACGATGTATTTGCCGATGACAGCGAGCACGTCGTCATCGGCTACCAGCAAATGCGCATCGGCTACATCGCGTACTGCCTCGGCATCCCCGCATCCACGCTCGCCGGCCTGCGGGATGGGTCGCTGGTGGCGGTGCCGAGGGAGCCGATCGCGCGCTATCAATTCGCACTGCAAAAGCGCCGGGAAGCGCGAGACCATCACGGCATAGACAGTTCCCACGCAATCGAAGCGACCGAAGAAGTCTTCGATGCGCGGAGTAAGGTGCTTGCTGCAATTCTCGCCGCCGCCGCCCCCGCGCCGAAGGGAGGGGAGCATGGTTGATAGATCTGCCCTTATCAAACTTGTGCGTCCCACCGCTTCGATGATCTCGGGATTGCCAGTTGAAGCTCGCATTGTCCTGCTGGAAGCGTTGCTGGCCCAGGAGATGTGCAACCTGCCGCCGAGTGCGCGTGACGACGCGATGCGCGAGCATCTGCGCCAATTCCCTGGTGTGCTTGACGCAACAGAGTCCGGGATGCGGTGGGCTTTGGCCGAGAATGCGAGGGACGAACCATGACCAACACGCGCGCCGCGCTGCTGGCACTGGCCGATCGCTGCGAGCAGGCGAGCGGGCCGGATCGGGAGATTGATTTCTCGATATTCCGCGCGCTCCATCCTGAATACGCCGGGCCGGAATGGAAGCCATACGGAAACGGGCTTCGGCACATCAACGATAGCAGCGACATGCGCTGCCTGCCGGCGCCGGAGATGACGCCCCCGCGCTGGACCGCCAGCCTCGACGCGGCGCTGACGCTGGTCCGGAGCGTCAAATGCTTCATCGCCGCGCTTGGGGACATTGCCGCTGACGGGCTGCCAGGATGTTGCCTGTGTGTCAGCACTGATCCAGTGCACGAGATATGGGGCATAGCGCTGGGCGGAGGCGACCCTGACGGCAAGCTGGCCAGGGCTACGGTATCCGCCGCCCTCCGTGCCCTCGCCGCCGAGGCGCCGCAATGACGGGCGCAGTGCGGGCGGCGTTGGAGGCGGCTGTCATTAGTGAGTGCGGGCTTTACCGCTACACACTACGCCGGCCGAGTGAAGTCATGTTTGCCGAGCGAGGCACAGCAGCCTTCGTGATGCTGAATCCAAGTACAGCCGATGAGACGCTCGACGACCCGACTGTTCGCCGATGCAGAGCCTTCGCGCGCGCGTGGGGTTGTAACGGGCTCACCGTGATGAATCTCTACGCGCTCCGCTCGGCTGACCCTGCGGCCCTGTGGAGAGCAAATGATCCAGTCGGCCCGGAGAACGATCGCTATCTCCGTAGGATGGCGCGCGAGTATGGCGACATCGTCTGCGCATGGGGCGCCAATGCGAAGCAGGACCGCGTAAGGGCCTTCCTGCGAATGATGGACGGGGTCAATGCGCGATTATGGTGCCTAGGCGTGACCAAGAACGGGGCTCCGAAGCACCCACTTTACATCCGAGCAGATCAGCCACTCATCCCATGGCCAGCCGCAGTCGAAGCCGCCGCCGTCACGCGCGCAGCCTCGGAGGACAGGGGATGAAGCGCGCGTTGAGCGAGTGGGAGATCGTCAACAACGTCCTGGCCGATGCGTGCGTGGTCGCCGGATCGCAGCAGGCATGGGCGCACGAGAACGGCATCAGCCCGCAATTCGTGTGCGACGTGCTGCAAGGCCGGCGCGCGCCGACTGAGCGCCTGGCGCGAGCGCTGGGATACCGGCGCGTGGTTTCGTTCGAGAGGATCAGGACATGAGCAAAAAGGCCGCAAACGCCATCCAGGCCCTGCGCGCGCGCAACCCCGCTACGTATCGCGAGGCGCGTTCTGCCTACTTCGCCGCCGACACCGCCTATCAGGTCGCGGGGCAGATGATCGCGCGCGAAGGTGCAAAGCACTACCGCGCCCTCGAAGCCGAGATGAACAAGGCGCTGGCGCCGCACCGTGTCGAGTGGAAGCGATACGGCGCGCCGAGCGAAAGCGAGTTCGGCGGGAGCGACGTGAACCACGCAGACTGGTGCGCCAGCGCGCACTTGGCCGGCGAGGTTTGGCCTGAGCCGAAGGGTGGGCGCTACAACATGCAGATGCGCGCGCATATCCCGTTCAGCCTGTCGCCGCGCGATGGCGATGAATTTTGGCGCGCCGTGTGGCTGCTGAAAGCTGCGGCAGATGCGATGGCGGAGGGCGGGCTGTGAACAACCGCACTATGCCGCCGCTGCCACGCGCCACCATGCAGCCAGAAACATTTTACGCGCGGTGCCCCGGATGCCTTCGTCCGCACCATTTGGACGGGTGCGACTGGGAAGAACAGGACAACGGCTCATATGCCGCCGTTCCTGAGGCGCGGTTTCCTTTGTGCGAATACTGCGATCTTCAATTTGAAATCGCGCCGGTCTGGATCAAGGAGGTCACCCCATGACCGACGATAACGCGCCGGGCTGGCGGCCCATCGAGAGCATGCCGAGTGGGACGGGCCCGTTCCTGCTGTGCGCGCAGGACGATCTAAACACCTTCTACTTCGTCGCGCAGACCGGCGCGGCCGGCGATTTCATCCTCGAATGGGACGGTCACCCACTGACAGAGGCTGTGTTCGGCAAATTCGTCGGCTGGCGCCCCCTCCCCCCGCCGCCGTCGCAGGAGGGGTGAATGGGTGAAGATCTGACCACGCGAGGCACGCCGCGGATCAGGGCCAAGAAGGTTCCAAGGCCCAAGGTCAGCGTCGATGGAATGATCGGCGCCGCCATCCGTTCTGCCATGGACCGGATGTTCAAGGCGGGAGGAAACCCGTCAGACATCATCCCAGTCATCGACGTGCTGTTTGAGCGCGCGAATGGATGCTGCGAAGTGTCAGGCATCCCGTTCAGCGATGAATATGATGGCCCCGCGCGCCGTCGCCCCTGGGTGCCAACAGTTGACCGTATCGACGCCAGCAAGGGCTATGAGCCCGACAATATCCGGCTGGTGTGCTGCGCGGTGAACATCGCTTTGAACGATTGGGGTGATGACGTGTTCAACCGGATGGTCGATGCTGCCTACAGGAAGCGCCATGGCTGAGCCCGCCCGGCACTTCACCGTCGCGCGGCTGGCTGACCATTGGCAGGTTAGCCAAACGCACGTCTACTCGCTGATCCAGTCCGGTCGGCTCGGGCATATCCGCATCGGCGCGGCAATCCGTATCCGCCAGCAGGACGTTGACGCTTTCGAGGCACAGGCATGGCACGCCCCAAGCTCGACCGACCAAGCTTCCGTCTCGTCAGGCGTTCCGACCGCTATGCCATTGAGTATTGGTGGGAGGGGCGCGCGCACCGTGTTTCTACAGGCGCAACAGAAGAGCGCGAGGCGCGGGTAGCACTTGCGGCATATCAGGCCGGCTGGGGGAAGGCGCCGCCGCCTGAATCGCCAAGCATCGGCGGCCTTCTAGAGGGATACGAACAGGACCGCCTGGGCAACGCCATGAGGCCTGTCCATGCGCCGGGCACGTTGAAGGCCTGTGTAGCGGCGTTGAATAGGCATCTAGGCGATTTGCCGCCCGACATGCTGACCAAGCAGCGTTGCCGGCTCTACGCCGCCGAGCGCCGCTCGGAGGGCTACGAGGTAGGCCCCAAGTCCGCAAGGCGCCGCAAGCCCGTCGCAGACGGAACTATCATCCGCGAGCTAGTCACGTTGCGCGCCGCCTTCAAATGGGCGGTAGATGAGAAATGGATATCGGCCGCACCATACGTAGAGGTTCCGTCCGCACCAGAGCCAAAGGACCGCTGGCTGACGCGCGCGGAGGCTGCAGCCCTATTGGGCGGGTGCGTCGATTTTCACATCAAGGTTTTCGTCATGCTGGCCCTGCACACAGCAGCGCGGCGCGCGGCGATTCTTGGGCTCCAATGGGCCGATGTGGACCTAAACGCCGGCCGTCTTTCCTACGGAACAGGACGCGGCAACAAAGGCCGCGCTCGTCAAGTGCCGATCAACCCGGAGCTGATGACCTATTTGCAGCGCGCCCGCGAGTTGGCGCAGTCGGAGTGGGTGGTGGAATTTGCCGGCTCGCAGGTCGGCTCGGTGCGGACTGGCTTCATGGCAGCTTGCCGCAGATCAGGTCTGTCCGGAGTGACGCCCCATACCCTGAGGCATACGGCCGCGACGTGGGCGGCACAGCAGCGGGTTCCGATGTGGGAGATAGCCGGCCTGCTCGGGCACAGCGATGTGCAGATGGTGGAGCAGGTCTATGGGCATCATTCGCCCGACCACCTGAGGGCTGCGGCTGGGGCCGTGGGCCGCGTATCCTCTCCAATCGGAGAGGTTTCGATCCGCGTCAAAAAGCAGAAAATCAAATAGAATCATGGTGCTGTTGGAGAGGATTGAACTCTCGACCTCTCCCTTACCAAGGGAGTTTCCTGCCTCTCAGGCGTTGATTCGCCTATGTCAAGCCGCTCCGGGCAACGCGCATGTTCGCTTTTCTCCCCTCGGTTTCCTCTCCAATCGGAGAGGATTGGACGCTAGAGCGCTCCCTAAACTTCCTCTCCAACACCCCAAACGCAAAAACCCCCGCCGCTTCCGCGACGGGGGTTCTGCGAGCGCGTCGTTGCAGCCACTGGCGGGCCCATCGCAACGCTCTAAGAAAGGGAATCAGCCCATACGACAATGGCCAGGCAAACCACTGCCTGGCCATTGTCACCCCGTCCTGGAGCGGACTGAGATACAGAGAGGTTTGCGCTAGAAGATGGCGGTCCCTTATACCACCCCACCGAATCGCCGGGCAACAGTTATCGCGCCAGCGCCACCGCGATGACCGCCACGCCCAGCGCGTAGAGCAGGGCGAGTTGGAGGGTCATGAGAGCGCGACCGCTTCCACCTCGTTGACCCGGCGCTCCCATCCCCGGCCGAAGGTGCTGTAGCTGGTCAGGCGCCGCAGGAACTTCCGCCGCGCGTCGCAGAGATCGACCACGACCGCCTTGGCCCCGGCGCGCTTCACGCCCTCGATCGTCTTCGGCCCGACAACGCCATCCTGCGCGACGCCGAGGATGGATTGCAGATCTCGCACTGCCCTGCCCGGCCCGCTGTTCACCGCGTAGTCGAACACGGCCAGATCGACACCGGCCGGTAGCTGGTCGCCCTTCACGGCGTTCCAGTAGCGGGCGCGGTAGATCTCCCCGGCCTCGCCCTTGGTCAGGTTGCGTACATCGCCCTTAGTCACGGGCTTCCCGCGCCAGTCGCGTAGGGTGGCCAGCGTGATGCCCATGTTGGTCGCGCCGCCGGGGTCCGCCGGGTGATCGACATAGCCGCCTTCGTGCTTGAGCAGCTCGGTCAGGCAGGTGTCGAAGCGGTCTGGCTTAGTGGCCGTGGCGCCCACAGCCGACGGAGCAGCCGCAGGCGTCCCGCGCCCGCGCAGCCAGGCGAAGATGTTCATGGCGTCACCGCTCCGGCAGCGCCGCGCGGACAAAGCAGTCCTTCGCCTCAAGTAGCTTTCTCAGACCTGCGCTCTTCTCGGCGCAGTCCGGAGTATTGGTGTCGATATGCCTAGCCATATCGCCGAATGGCTTGCTGACCGCCTGCAAGAAGGCGGGGAGATGCTCATAGTCGAAGAAGCGCATGATGGGGTTGGCCATCGTCAATCTCCAATTGTGCATGTGGTTAGCGGCAGATCGCCCGGTTGAACGCGCGATCAGCCGCCATCGCGTCCATCATCCCCGGCAGCACGGCACCGCGCGGTAGGGTCGCCAGCTCATCGGCCGCGCGAAGCTGGTAAAGCTCCGGAAACTCGCTCACGCGAGGGCAAGGTCTAGAAGCGACCGTCTCGCAACCGGCGATCAGCACCGTCACGCTGAGCATCAGCAGCAGCCGCATCCCCTGCCCTCCTAGCTGTCTGTTCGGATTGCGCGGCATCGGCCCGCGCGGCGTCCTGGCCGGCGTCTCGACCGCATGCGTAGAGGCCGGCGGCAATGACCAGCGCAGCCACCGCCACAGCGCCCCAGCGGGCTAGCGGGGTGGCAAAGAGCGCCATCATTTGCTTTCCGGCTTCAGCGCGCTCACAGCCCCGAGCCCGACGAGCGCGAGCCCGGTGAAGGCGTCGATCATCGTCCCTGCGTCCATGCCGTAGCGGACGCCGAAGATGACGATGACGAGGCTTCTCATCGTGCCCGGCTCAGACAGCCGAGCACGCAGGTACGCGGCAATGCGTGCCATGATGATCTCCGTTGCGGGGTGGATTCGAGGGGTGGTAGAAAGGGGCGCTGCGGCGGCGTGGAGAGGCGCACGCTAATCAGCGGAGCGAGAGATCCTGCGTGGGGAATGGTGTAATGGCAGCACCCACCTGACGGCAGGAGAGGTCCACGTTCGAATCGTGGTTTCCCGCACACTAAAACGAGGCGCCGTGTCCGCGCCTATCGCCCGCCGAGCCGGGAGTAACGCCCCGGCCCGCAGCTACTTAATCAGCCCCTTAGCCGCAGCCGCGATGCCGGCGAGAAACGACGCGATCGCGATCAGGCCGCCCAGCAGCAGCCGCGCGCCCTTCGCCTGATCCAGGATCGAGGTCAGCTTCGTGATCTGCACATCGAGCCGCTCGATCGCCCGTTCCAGGTTTTCGATGCGCTCGGTCAAGTGCTTCACATCTCGCTCAAGGCCGCCAAACAGACGAGGATCGATCTCGCTCATCCATGCCCCCAGGATACATCACGCGCGCGTGTGCGCGCGCGAAATCAGCGTGATTTCAGGCCGGCTGGATCGCTTCGGCCGCACGGAACAGGTCGTCCATCTGCGCGTCAGTCAGGCCTAGCGCCTTGCCGAAGGATCAAACGATCCCGCCGCCAATGCCGCACCAAGCGCGGCACCGATGACGGCGCCGACGAAAACCTCGGCCCACTCGGTCGGGCCGGCCGCCAGCAGCCGCACACGCGGTAGGCCGCGCACGTCGCCGATCCACCAGCACAGCGCGTAGATCGGCCCGAAGGCAACACCGGCAGCCGCCATCGGCCACCAGGTCCACCCGTTCACGATCGCGAGCACGATGGACGGCGCCATCACCATCAGACCCCATCCGGCCATGGTGAGAGCCTCCATGAGGCGCGAGCCGCCCTTGCGGCCGATGTCCATGGCCTTGCCCCATCCAGCAACGCTCATGCCGAGAAACAGCGCTGCCGCCGCAGGCACGGCCAACCAGCCGAGCGCAGGTACCAGCGGCGCAGCGATCGCCACCGACGTCGCGATGCGCGCCTTCGTCGTTCCCGGCGGCAGGCGCAGCAGGGTTTCCCAGGCGCCGCCGCGCACGCGCCACCAGAATGCCCCCCACAGCGCATAACCCGCGGCGAGCACGATGCCGGCGGCGGTGCTCACAGGGTGCTGCCGGCGACGAACAGCGCATCCACCTCGGCCCGGCTGGTCAGGCGCCAGCGGATCATCTCGAGGAACGGCAGATAATGCCGCTGCAGGATCCGAAAGAGCGTGGCGACGTCTCGGCTCAGGTCGTTGATCACCTCCGAGCGCGCCCTGAAGGGGCGCCGGAAGAAGATGCCGCCCATGCCGATGAAGGGCTCGACGTAGGCGGTGTGAGGGATGGCCCCAAGGCGCTCGACGATCCGGCGGGCCAGATTGCGCTTCCCGCCCTGCCAGGGTGCCACGGGGGCGGCCGGGCGGGCGGGGATCAGGTCAGGACTCGACTCCATGCGTCTCGCACTCGATAAGCCCCGCGCCTCGGCCGAGGTGGCGGGGCGGCTTGTCCGTGCGAGGTTGCACCCTCGCGGCTTGGGCCGCTGCAACGGCCCAGCCCCCGCCTTTCGGCGGGAGGGGTCCGTCAGAGGGTCGCCGCCTGGCTGAAGAGCGCGTCCACCTGCTCAGCGGTCAGGCCGAGGCCGCCGGAGATCGCTGCCAGCAGCGGGGAAGCGCACTCAATCGTGGTCGCGTATTCCCATTCGATCTGCGTCGCGCCGCCGGCTGCGGCGACTGCCGCCTCGACCTGGTCGAGCAGCCCCGCCGCATGAAGGGCAAGCCGCGCCTGCCGGGCCGTCACCGCGGCCGGCACCACGGGTGCGGCCGGCGGCGGCTCGTAGGGCACCAGCGCCTCGCCATCCCACCGCTGGCCCGCGGTGTCCGTAATCCAGGCCTGCCAGACCTCGACCGGGATTTCGATCGCGCCCTCGGGGATCGCCGGATGATCCGGCGTGTAGAAGCCGGTCGCGAGGCCGGCCGGGTCGATCGTCGCGTGCATCGTCATGTCAGTTCCCCACCGCCCACCAGCTCACGTTGACCGCCTGGTTGAAGAGCGTCGTGTTGTCCGGCGCCTCGCCGTAGACCGTGAAGCCGGTTACGCCGAAGGCATTGACAGTGACCAGCGGCACGCGCCCCGTGCCGCTGTTCATCGGGCCTCGCGGCGTCGCGACCGCCTGCAGCATGCTGACGCGGAACGCCACCGGCAGCACCACGTTGACCGACGAGGATATGGCGCCGCTGGCCGGCAACACCGCGGTGCCCCATTGCATCAACCCCTCGCCGGGCGTCCGGTAGTAGCCGGACGAGCCGGGCGAGAACTCGAATGCCCCCGCGCCGACCGCGTACCAGGCGGCTGCGCCATCCGATGCCAGGGTCAGGCGATCGCGCGGCGTCACCGGCACCGAGGCGATACCGTTGATCAGATCGGCGCCCGATCTCTGCACAGTGACGGTGTTCGCGCCAACATCGGTGCGGATGATCGTGAAGCGCAGGGGCCGACCGCCGGCCGCGTTGGCCGCCGGCAGCGTGAGCGTCACATTCCCCGCCGCCGCCGAGGCCAGCACCAGGCCGGCCTGATCGGGCGCCAGGACCGTGCTGGCGTTGATGTTGGCGACGCCGTTCTGGAGATATGACGCCCAGCCCGCGCCACCTGCGCCCGGATTGGTCAGGTTGTTGTCGACCAGTGACACCCAGGCCGCGCCGGCGGATGCCCCTGCGATCACCGCGCCCTTCGGGTAGCCACCGATCGCCGCGGCGAAGGCGGCGTCGTAAGGCACCGGCCCGCCCGCGCCTTGCCAGCGGGCCCATGCGCTGATCTCGTTGAGGATGCCATTCATGTCCTGCCCGAACGGCGGGACACCGCCGGCCGCAATCGGTGTCATCGTCAGTGGCGGGAACCCGGTCGTGAACGACGCGGCGCCCGGCGTGATGCTGACCTGCGATGGAACGGGAATCGTGTTTTTCAGCCCGCTTTCGGCGAACGGCACCGGGATGCGGGGTGGGAGATCGCTATACTGCATAGATGGCCCCCTGCGACAGGAACGTGCCTTCGCCGAAGGGCGATGCGTCTCCTGCCTCGTTGAATCCGAAAGTGCTTCCCTGCGGCGCTTCAAGAAGCGTGACGCCGACGCCGGTCGGGCGTGGCAAGACGTTGCCTTGCGTCAGAATCGCAAGCTCGAACGGTTCGAGATAAAACTCGAACGTGAATCGCATCTGCATGTTGCCGAGGCTGTTGACGTAGCAGCGCCCGCGCCCCTCGAACAACTGCGTCAGAAGGCGGTTGATGACCGGGCTTGTCGTTCGCGCGATGTTGGTCGCGGCCTTGATGAGGATCAGCGCGCGATACGCTTCATCGCTGAGAACGAAATTCTGCGTGACCGCTTGGCCATCCGAGAAGGGCGCATTGTTGAACGGCGTGAAGTCTGGCGTGCCGACCTCGTAGCCGAAGTATGTCGGCGGCGTGGTGATGGTGAGTGTGCGCCCGACACCGACGATGCGGCCCCAGATATCGAGGCCGATCCCCTCGGCGGTCAGGATGTTCCATATCTTGTTGTAGAATTCGTCGAAGTCGGCCGCCGGGTCGAGATACCCGTTGAAGTTGGTGATGAGCTGCACCAGCGTCGCGCTATTCGCGTATTGGCTGATGATGGTCTTCTCGAAGTCCTGCATCGGTCAGACCAGCGTCAGAGCAATGTCGGTCGCGTCGATCGTGGGCGCCTGGTCGATATCCAGAACCACATCGTCCACCATGTCGGTGCCGGTCATGGCCTGGCTCGAATTGGCCTGAGCGGAACTCAGCGTGTACGTCCCGGTTCCGCCTGTTCCAGTTCCAAGAGCGGTGATGAAAGTTCCATCCGACACGGTCGATCCGCGCACCCACTGGCCGACCCGCAGCGTGCCAGACGCAACGGCCGTCACCGTCAGGGTCGAACCCGTGGACGATGCTGTAAACGACGCCTGCGTGCCGGCGCCAACCTTGATCGAGATGATCCTCGCCCACGCTCCCAGCAGGGCAACGGCCGAGTAGTACCGTGATGCGTATACGGTGCCGCCGATCCTCTCGCGCTGACCGCCGTCTCCGCCGGCAAAGGCCAGGATGATCGCCGCCTGAATCTGCGTCAGGGCCGAAGATGGAACCTGCGTGCTGTCGGTGATGCTGACGCGGAAGAGGATCGGAACAAGGTCCGGTACCTGGTACTTGACCGTGTAGGTCGGGTAGGGCGGGCTGTAGCTGATGTCAGACACCGTGACCGTCGTGTTGCCCACGAAATCGCAGCCGGGACTCACTTTCCGCCAGATCGCATCCCCGATGTCCTGCGCCTCACCGCCAAGCACGCAGACATAGATGGAATGCGCGGCGATGGAGACGCCGCCGATGGTGACGGGGCTGCTGGTCGGGTTCTGGTTGACGTAGGCATCCAACACGTTCGCCACGCCCAGGACTTCGCCCCGCACGGCCGCCAAACTGCCCTGTGCATTGGTGGCGACGGACGCCGAGCGCCGCGCCTCGAACTCCGCGCGGCCTTCCACGACATTGCCCAGACTGCCATCGCTGGGATTGTTGATCGTGTCCCAGCCTGGGATCGACTGATAGATGATCGTCAGCGTGTTCGCCGGGCACGGAATCGGGCCCGTTTCCACACAGGCGAACGGCAGTGTGACGATGCCGGAAACCGGGATGGTCCCAGCCTGCGTGCAAGAGAACAGGATGCCGTCCGTGGTCTGCGCCAGAGCGCCGACCGGGATGACCGTGCCCGCCAGCCCGCTGCATTGAGCAAGCACGACCGTGGGCTCGGCAGGATTGCGCTCGATGAAGTAGATGCGCGCGATCGCATCCTGCATGCGACCTTCCGCGAAGGCCGGATCGACCTGATTCGTGTAATAGACGAACTGGTCATTCTTGTTCCCGATGATGGCCGTCATCGACGAGGCCAACTGGCCCTGCGGTGATTCTACGGCGGGGTTCATGTTGCCGCCGAAGGCCGCATTCATGTCGGTCATGACACCGACGTAGATGGCCGCTTCGGATGGCGCGATGAAGCCCGTCGGCCCGAACTCCGGTTCGGGGACGCTGCTGGTATCGCTCATGTCAGAATCCCGCTGCGGTGACGGTGCCGGTCACGTCCGTGATCTGCACCTGGCCGGTGATCTGGCGCTCTTCGAGGCCAGTGATGTAGCAGGTCGCGCTCACGACCTCAGGAACCGTGAGAGCCGCGTTTTCGAAGGCGTTCTTCATCAGTTGAAGCGGCGGGAACTGCCCAAGGATCTGCTGGAAGTACGGAACGCCCTTGGTCGTGTCGTACCAGGCCTCGCCACGAAAGAGCCGGATGGCGCTCGCCGCGTCCTGCGCCAAGGCATATGGGTTCGACGCGACCGCGATGTTCCCGAAGGCATCGAGAATGATGTCCCAGCGGTCGATGTCCAGAAGCAGCGTGCGCATCAGACTGGGGCCTGAGTATTGGCGCCGCCTATCGTGACGCCGCTGTGGACGTGCGTATCGCCGACGTTCTTGCCGTTATGGGTCAGCGCCGAGGACGTGATCGCGACCGCGCCCGAGGTGGTGATGTTCACCGGGCCAGTCGCGGTGATGTTGATTCCCCCGCCGGACACGAACTGAACAAACTGCGTGGCACCACCATTGAGCACGCCGCCGATGTAGAGCGCGTCGGCCATGTCATAGCGCCGCGCCGAGCCCGGCTGCGATGGTGCGCGGCTGGTCTTCACGACGCTGATATCGCGCATCGCGAAGACCACGATGCCGATGTCACCGACCGCCGGGTCGAGGATCACAGCATTGCCGCCGGATTGCAGGCGGAACACCGGCACGTTGTGGATGGTGCCGTGCGGGACAGCATTCCCGGCGCCATCGACCTGCGAGACCATCGGCTGGATATCGACGAAGGAGGCGCCCCCGGTTCCGCCCGGCGTTACGGCCTTCACCAGCCCAACCGTCGCGGTCGCCATGCGAGACGCGAGCGATTGGAACAGATGCGCCTGCGCGTTGACCTCGGATGTCGCCGCTGAAAGAGACTGGATCGGCTCGGCGGTGACGCTATCGGATGGTGGCAAAGCGTGGCTCCGCTGCCTCGAGGAACGTGAACCAAGGACCACCTGGCGTCTCGGCGGCGAGGTCATGCATCAGGCTGTAGACGCGCCATTGGCCATTGGCTGGCGTGAGCTCGCTTTCGACCTTGATCAGACCTTGGAATGTGATGCTGGGGTTGAAGAGCGTTTGAATCGCGATGCCATTCCTGGTGAAGGCCGGGTATCCGATCATGCCCGTTTGCGGCGTGATCAGCGGAACCTGACCGCCTCGCGGGCGACCTCGCGGCATGATGGCCATGACGCCAAGCTCAACCACCATGTCGATCCCGGCCGCCTCGGCGCACGCCTGCGCCTGCGCGTAGAGCGCACCGGGGAAGTAGGGATTGGCCAACTGAGCGGTGACGCCGTTGTTCTCGAACGCGAGGCCCATCTGCGTCGCGAGGCCAGACATGATCGTCGCCACGTCAGCCGAGCCCGTGAAGCTCGACGGAGGCGCGATGGCGAGCGCCCCGGCCATGCCGGACTGTGCCACGACATGGAATGGCACTTCGGGCGATCCCTTGAAGTCGGCCCAGGCGTTGGTGATCGTCCCTTGGAACACCACCCCCATGCCGCTTTCGTCGTCGCCAGCCGAGACGGAGATGGCGTTGTTCCGCCCCGCCAGCGGCAGCCGGCCCAGCGTCGAAAGCTGGTTCATCAGGCTCAACGACATGCCGTAGATGCGGAACTGGCACTCGGTCATCGCCAAGCCGCCAGCCTTCTTGATCTGCGCGGTCGCCCGATGATTGGTCAGAGTGACCTGATTTCCCCCTTCAGCGAATGTCGGGTTGGTCGTGACGTTGGGGCTCGACGCGCTGGTCGTTGGCATCAGCGTGAACGTGATGTCCAGGCGGCGACGAACGAAGGTCATTCGGGCAGGTACGCGAGGAAGAAGCGGCTTCCCAGCCCCGTGTAGTAGACCTGATCGGGGTTCGCCGGCACCAGCGGATCGGCCGCCGGCTGCGTGTCATAGAAGGCCAGATCGCCGATGAAGCCGAGATAGACAGATCGCACGATCCGGTTGCCGATCTCGCACAGCACGCCGCCGATGATCAGGACGTCGTTGACGTAGAGGTTGAGGAACATTCCGGTTGCTTTCTGCGCGATCGCGATACGGCAAAGCTGGCCGTCGAGCGTCACGTTGAAGACCTGATTCGGCACCGGCTGCGTGGGGATGACCAGCGCCATCATCCGGCTCCATTCGGCGTCGCGGAGGCGATGGGGGGCAGCGCCTCGGTCTGCACTGCCGTCGGCGTCGCCGCCTGCACCGTGCCGGCGCTAACCGGGGATGCGCCGCTCGGCTGCTGCGGAGACGGCGCGCCAGTCGCGGCGGCGGTATCAGCGTCGGCGAAGGACGTTCCTGCGGTAAGCCGGACCTCCATCAGCCACACATCGACCGACAGTAGCGTCACGCCGCCCTTGGACGTGCGGCGATAGTCGTAATGGACCACATTGGCTCTGGAATAGGTGACATCGGACGTCACCAGACTGACGATGGTCAGGCCCTTCAGCAGCTTATCCAGGGTCGTCAGGAAGGCCGTGCGCTTGGCATCCGATCCGCCGACCGTGAAGGTCGCCCGCGCGTCGTAGGGCGTCTGGACCTTGTTGTACGAGGCGAATCCGCCCTTCTCGATAGGATAGTCCGCGAGCCGAGATTCTGCCTTGTAATCGACCGCCGAGACGTTATCGCCCAGCAAAAGCGGCACGCCCTCTTCGTCGTACAGTCCCCACGTGGAAGGGATGAAGCTGCGGATGAAGTTGATGGCGTCCGCGACCAGCAGGACGGGCCGCACGAACTGTGCCTGAATGGTCCCTGCCCGCGCCAACAACGGCACGCCAGGATAGGGCGGCACCGTTGGGAAGGCGGGAATGGGAAGTATGGGAAGAGGCATCAGGCAAGCCCCTGCGTGGCCTGATCAACGAAGGTCGTCCGGGCCAGCGCCGCCCCGATGTCCCGCGCGATCCCGCCAGCATCGGTTGCCGCCGTCTGCACGTTGATCGTGCCGATGTTGGCCTCGTTGTTGCTGGTCTGGTTTGGCCGCACGTTGTCCCGCAAGGCCGCGCCATCCGGGCCGGTGACGAGGTTCGGATCGATGGTGGGAGGCGGGAGCGTGACGCCTTGGGCTGCGGCTGCTGCTTCAGCGGGGGACATGGCGCGCGGGATGCGAACGCCTTGCGCCGCAGCGGCCTGTTCCGCTGGGGTCATCGTGCGCCCAGCAGGCGGCACGGCGGGGACGGAAGCGGTCGCTGGGGTCGGCGCCTGCGCCCTCTGCAAGACGCCCAAAGCATTCGCCTGCCGGCGCGGACCGCTACGATCCTCATCACCAGGGATGCTATAGCGTCGATGCAGGATATCGGCCCCGACGCGGGCATCAGTCGTCCGAGCCAAGGCGTCGCCCACGGCGCGGTGAGAATTCCTCAACTCCCAGTCCATGAAGTCGAGTTGCATCTCAAGCGGAGCGCCCAGCGGAGAGCGCCCATACCGCGCCTCGAAGGCTGCGATGCGCGGCCCTCGCCATTGGCCAATGCCCATTGCGCCACGCCCGCCCCCGCCGGGGTTGAACGCATTCACGTCCAAGCCTTGGGTCTCGCCCATGGTGTTGCCGACGATGGCCGCCGCCTGCTCGGCGGTCCACCCGCGCGAGCGGAAGAAATTAAAGGCCGTCTGCTGGTTCTGCTGGGCCGCGATCGTGCCCGCCGCGCCACCCATGGCCGCACCCTGTACGGCCGCAGGAGCCACGCCGGCTGCTGGATTTGCCTCCCTCGGCGCCGGGGCCGGAACAGGCTGCCCGTTGCGGTCCAGAACCCAATTATTGGTTCCGTCAGGGCCCGTCACGCGTTCTGGTTCAGGTTCTCCCGCGTTTGCAGCACGTGGGATGATCCCAAGCCTGCGCAGCCATTCGAGCATGGCATTGCCCATATCTCGAACCGCACCGACGAACGCCGTAACGTCATCAAGGAAGTCCTGCGATCCCAGATAAGTCGCAAGCCGTCGAACGGCTGTCTCGATCGCCTCGAATGCCGGCCGAAAGGCAGGGCCAGAAATATACGTCCCGAAGTCACGAAGCTTTTCCAGCACGAACACGATGGCCGGCGTGAAGTCGGTCAGCAGCCGGCTCGCTGACGTCTGCAACGCCTGCTGGAAATCCAACCAAGCCTGCTGCCTACGCTGGGCCGCCGCCGCCTGCTCCGGGCTAACCACGCCTAGGCGCCGCTGCTCCGCGAGCATGGCGTTGCGCTGCTGGGCCGGCAGCGCAGCTAGGTTGACAGTCTCCTGGCCCATGCCCAGGGCTTGAGCGATGGTCAGCCGCTCTTGAGCCGGGCGCCGCGCCAGTGCTTCCAGAACGTCGCGGTAGATGGCCTCGTTGTCGCGCGTGTTGCCCGCAGCATCGACTAGCGCAACGTTCAGCGCGCGGAAGGCCGGGGAAAGCCCCTGGCCGCCAAGAAGCCGAAATTGCTGGATCTGGTTCTGGATCGCCGCGAAGGCGCCTGTCACCTCTCCCGCGGCGTTTCCAACCCGCCGCGACACACCCTCCCAGGCAGAAAGCGCCTGAGTGGACATGTTGAGATCGCGCGCCATACGGCCGATGGCCGCGCTGCTCTCCGTGGTCTGGCGGATGAAGGAGGCAATGCCGACGCCAGCGGTGAACACGCCGGCAAGACCCAAGGCCGCGTTGCGCGCCGAGGTAATGGACTGCGCCACCCGCGCGCCGGCCAGTTCATAGGCCTTCTGCGTGCGGTTCGCATCCTCGCGAAGGCGCCGGTTGGTATCGGCGCTCTCGCGCTCGCCCTTCTTCAGGCCCTTGGTGTCCAGACCAAGGGTCATCACCAGGGCGTCAATCACCGTCGCCATGACGCCCCCTAGCCCTTAGCCGCACGCTTCCGCGCGATATGCTGGTTGTGGAGATCGACCGAATGGACTTCCAACAGGTCGTACATCCCCTCGACGCCATAGATCGTGTCGAGCTCGTGCAGCGAAGCCAGCTTGCTCGATACGACGGCGCCGGTTACGCGGCAGACGTTGGGGTATTGAATGAAGCGCCCACGCCCGCCACCAACTCCCGGAGGGACGTCGATATGGCGGCGGGAATGGAAAAACCCAGCATGAGTTGGAAGACCTCGGAGCGCAGGGTGAGCCGCGTCAGGACTTCCTCGATGTCATCCTCGATCAGCGGCCGGTAGACCTGCTTGGATGGATCGGGCTGGATTTCCACGCAGCCCATCATCTCATCCAGCAGAGGTTGCGCCGCGTCGAAGTCCATGCGCGAGAAGATCGACAGGCCGAAATGCGCGATCGCGGCCAGGCCAGCTTCTTGAATATTGTCCGGGATTTCCACCCCCGAAGCCAGCAGCGCCGCTAGCGACCGGGCCGCCCAACGCTCAGCGCGAGACGCCGGCATTTCCGTCAGCCGGAAGACCTTCCCCTGATCGCGACCTGCCGCCGTGATCGTCACATGGATGACCTTTCGGGCCATTACAGCGGCGCCTCCGACACGTTCTGCCAAGTGATCGTGAAGGTGCGCGGCTGAAGGATCTTCTTCACGCCAACCACCGGCGTGTAGCTCGTCAGCGCACCCTTGGTGAGGGTGTAGGACTTCCCAATGGCCGGAAGCGTGATGATGGCGTCCGCGAAGTAGAGCTCGCGGATCGTCTTCATCGCAGCGTTCCATGCGTCGAAGATGTCAGCCGAAACGCTATCGCCCTGAAGCGAGATCGTCTGCGGCACCATGACCGGGAGCCAGCCCGCCGACATGACGCCGTCGACGCCCATAACGACCTCGGCAGGCTGCACCTGTTCGGTCGAGAATGCATCGTCGGCGGCATAGCCCTGAAGCTGCTGCGGAGCGGGGAAGAGACTGCGCACGGACAGCATGAACACGCTGTTGGCAGCGGTGAGAGTCTTGTCGGCCATCTTCCGCGCTCCTTACTGCACGAGGATCGAAGCAAGGTTCACGGTCTGGACGCTCTGGCCATCCATGTACCAGAGTGAGCACGGCGGCGAACCGCGAGCGGCCCTGACCTGGGCCGTCGCGTCCTTGACCTGAAGGTAGAAGCCGGTCGTGCTCAGCGTGTCCGCGATGTTCACCCCGGCGGCGCTGTTCACCTCTGCGGTCTGCGCCGCCGACAGGGTAACGCCTGCACGGATGGCGCCGAAGTTCAGCGCCGCATTGATTGGGTCCATGCACCACGCCTTGATCAGCGTGTAGCCGTCTTGGTTGTACGGGACCGACTTCGCCTGCACGAGGCCCGACATGATCGCGAGCTGCAGCGCGTTGTTCAGCCAGATCTGGTTGACGTAGCTGTCCACCCAGGCGAAGGGGCCGGACACCAGCCCCGGATAGGTGAACACGAACTGATCGTTCGCCGTCGCATACGACCCATAGAAGTTGTAGCCGTTGGCGATCAAGTTGTTCGCCTCCGTGGCATTGGTCACCGTGGCGGCAAGGCCGGTCTGCGAGCGGAACGCCAGCGTCGCGCGACCGTTGGTCGCCTCGAAATCGAGCGAAGCCACATAGCCGAGGACGAAGACCGAATAGGACGCATCCGGCGCATAGATCGGCGCCGTGCCGGTGCTGTTGGTGTCCTTCAGGATGTAGCCGAGCGAGCCGGTGGCGGCGCTGGACTGCGTCGGCGTCACATCCGTGTCCCAGGGGACATAGAGGAAGCGGTTGCCAGTCCCATTCGTCCACGCAGCGAAGGCGAGCTTGTTCGTATTGCCCGACACATCCGGGTCAAACAGCGTGGTGAACGCCGCCCAGTTCGTGGCGCCCAGCACAAGGTCGGTCATGAACGCTGCCGGCGTCGCCGCAACGGTGCCCTGCGACATGACCGCGCCCGTAGCCGCAGTCAGCTTCAGGCCAGCCGCAAGCGTGCCGGTGATGGCGCTGATGGTGCTGCTGGCTCCCGTAGTGGAGGACGTGAACACGAAACCGCCCGAGACGCTGTCGTAGGTCACGGTAAAGCCGGGCGCCGTGAATGCCGCCAGGATCAGCGAGGCCGCGTTCGAGAACGACGAAGCGCCCGACAGGTTGATCGAGGAACTGGTCTTGGACACGCCATCGACCGTGATCGTCAGCGTGCCAGCGGCCAGCGCCTTGACTTCATCCAGCGTGCCGGCGTTCGCGCCGCGCACATAAGCGGCGACGGACGCGGTCGGATACTGCGCGAACAGCACGTCGCCCGGCTTCTTCGTCGAGTTGTCGAAGCCGTTGAAGTAGATGGTCGCCATGGCCGCTTCGTCGGACGACGGCCCGAAATAGTCGGCCACGTCCGCTGCCGTCGCGAACTCGACCACGCTGCCGATCGGCGTGCGCGTGCTGGTGGTCAGGATCAGGCCATTGAGATCGAGAGCCGTGCCGCCCGCACTGATGACGGACGGCGTGACCGACACGATCGCGCTTGCCGGAATGCTCGCCATGAGGGCGCTCCTAATCGACGGGGTTCAGAGTGATTTCGACCTGATCCGCAAACCTCTGCGGCACGGTCACGATGGGATTCGCCTGCATGACGGCATCCACCGACCAGCGGTATTCAACCTGCGCCTCGCCATTGACGAACGGCACCTGGCGCGGCTCGCTGGCGTGCAGGGGCTGCAATTCAGGTTGCAGGGCGGTGAAGAAGTCGCAGGCATACATGTCGCGGAACAGGGTCGAGATGAACTGCGCGTTGTCGGCGCTGGACGGGCCGTGCACGTCGAGTTGCACCGTCACCATCGTTGCCTGCCGCGCGGCCATGGTGCCGGCGAACAAGGCCCGCGACGAGACAGTCTGCGCTGGGGATACCGTGTAGGTTCCGACCCCGCCTGTGCCAGTCCCGAAGGCCGTCACGATGGTTCCTGCCGCCACGCCAGATCCATAGACCGGAGCGCCGATGCGGATGATCCCGAATTCGACCTCGGTCACCGTCAAGGTCGTGCCGGTGATGAAGCCCAGGAACGCCGTGTCGTTGTAGCTATCTTCGTTCGTCGCAAGCCGCCGCCGCATGAACGGCGTCATGACCACGAAGTTGGTTCCGATTGGCTCCGGGACGCGGTTGGTCTGCGCCTTGATCACGGCCGTCCCTGCCGGAAGAACGTCCAGCAGGAAGGCCCGCAGAACCGTCAGGATCTGCGTTTCGGTCAGGCTGAGCGCAGCGGCCATTGGTTATGCTTCGCCAAGTTTTCGGCCGCCGTGATGATGCGAAGATTCGCTTCACAGTGCAGCCCGCAGACAATCTTCGATTTCAACGGAACGATGTGGTCAACGTGGTGCGGGATGCCGGTCTCTCGGGAGATGCGAGCCGCCTCCACGTAAATTGCCTTGATGCGTCCCTGGTCAGCCCAATGAGGCATAGCGCGCAACTTGGCCGCGTCTCGTGCCCTTGTCCGAGCGGCGCAGGCAGCCGAATTTTCTTTGCTCCACGCAGAGTGACGCTCGGCTACACGCTCACGATTGGCTGCGTGCCATTCTCTGGCGTTAGCGAGGCGCCGGGCTCTGTTTTGAGCGTGGTATATTGTTGAGTAAGCGGCCCGTTGAGCCTTGGTTTCCGCGCGCTGCTTTGCCTTTCTGGCTTTGATCTTGTCAGCGTTGGCTTCTCGATACGCCTTATTGACCGCAAGAGCAGTTTCTCTGTCAGACCAATAACGCTCCATACTTCGCGCCTTCGTGCGCTCGATAATTTTTGTTCTGTTTTTCTGGTAGTAAGCCGCTTGGTAAGCGGCGGCTTTTTCTTTTTTGGCGAAATCTGAAGCAGTATCCGGCATCGGTTATCCCATCTGTCGAACGGCCACTACTTTACACCAATTCCCCCACTGCTCCAACGTCTGCTTCACCAACCACTGCTGGCCGTTGAATGCGATCAGATCGCCGCCCTTGCTGTCCGGCCGCACAACGCCGTTCCAGTCGCCGTAGAGATAGATCGCGCGAGCCTCGCCCTGGATGTTGAGTCCGTCGATCTGTTGCAGATCCTTGTAGGTCAGCGCCTGCACCTGCATCGGACCCGTGACAGGCGCCGCATAGGTCGGAACCTGCGTGCCATCCGCGCTGGTCGTGTAGCCCGTGCTGGACAACAGCGTGCCCTGGATCATCGGGTTCACGGCCGCGACGATCGGGCCTGCGATCCCGTGGAGGTTCATCAGGGCGTCTGAAGCGCGGTGACGATGTTGGCGGCCGTGGAACTGCCCGTGAGCGCCGCGATAGCCGCCGTGGCCCCGGCCGACAGGATCGTGCTACCGGGCGCGACCACCTGCTGAAGCGCGGCCACGTCGGCAGCGGTGAGCACTGCAACGCCGGTTGCCGTAGCGTTGCTGGTGTCCACGGTGATGAGCAGCGATCCATCGGCCTGGATGCCAGTCACCGTGACGTCGCCGTTGTTGGAAGACCAGAGAGTGGTCATGGAGCGCGCTCCTAGGTTTTGACGTCGAAGTTGACGCTTGCGAGAAGATTGCCTGTCCAGATCAACGGTTTTGCCTGTGTGGCCGTGACGCTTGGCGCCTTGCCAGCGGCAATGTCATGCCGGGCCTTCGCCACGTCAGAACCGGTAATTTCTTCTGGATGATTGCCAAACCTCTGCCGCAAAAGCAGCGTAACGGGGCTCAGCGGCGGGTCGGTCAGATCCCTGATGGACTGCTGCAACTGGCCGGCGATCATGCCGCCCATTTCTCCGAGCGTCTTTTCGGCATCGAAGTTGTTGGCCTTGAGGCGGTCGCCGGTCTTCGGCCCCCAGGTGTCCTTTTCCTCCGCGATCATCGTCCGAAAAAACGGGCGTGGCGGGATACCCGCTTTTGGCGCCCCGAACTCCTGAATCGCAGCCACAGCCGGGGTAGGCAAACCGCCCTTCTGCCCGCTGCCTTCGAGAAACCCCACCCGAAGCATCGCGGACTTATCCGCCTGCTTCGAAAGGTGCCGCATGTAGGCTTCCAACTTCTTCCCGCCGGATAGCGCATTCATCGCCGCATCCACACGCCGGCATAGGGCCAGCCGAACGGAATAGGCGTCACCGGCCCCGGGACATACCGCATCGTCCGGTACTGCGCCGTCGCCTGCCAGTAGGCCGCGCCGTATGGGGTTTGCAGGAACCACGCCGAATTGGCCGTGCCGCCCGGCATGTCCGCATGCACCGATACACTGCCCTCGGTCGCACTGTCGATGCGGCCGACCAGAGGCGACGCGAGCTGCCCATCGGCACCCTTGCGATAAAGGGCCGCGATGTGCGCCGTCAGCATGTTCAGCAGCACAGCACGACGCGCCGTATCCTGCACGACGCTGCATGCGGTGTTGTCGAGGTAGATCGTGGCTTCGTTGAAGTAGGACTGCGCGACCGGCTCAGTGATGCCCGCGAACTCCGGATAGCGCGCCACCCATACCGCATAGTCGAAGGTGACGACGCCGGTTCCGGACATGGTCAGATCCTCGGGCGAGCTTCGCGTTCGATGCCCGGCGCCGGCTTGTCAGGATCGAGTCCTTCCAGGCCGCTGCGGACAGAGCGCTTTTCCTTCGCCTCGCCGACGACCGCCCCGGCCTTCTCATGCGCAAAGATCAGATTGGCCTTGACGTATGGAGCATTCTTGTTCTGGGCGAGCCACTTCTCCCAGAAATCCGCAGGCACGCCAGGGGTCAGCGCATAGCCGCCGACGATCTGCGGCGCGTCCTCAGGCAGAGGCACGCCGACAGGACGCGCGCAGCCATTGACCTTGATGCGGTTCGCCTCATCGAGCGGGCGCGCGACGACGCCGACCTTGGGGTCGATGCCATCGAACACGGCGGGGTCCACTAGATCGAGGTAGAGCCCGTGCGGGAGCTTGCAGGCGACGGTGACGGTGCTCATGCCTCGGTCTCCGCTCATACGCCAAGCATCTGCGAGATGCCGAAGGGCTGAAGGATGATCGCCCCCCAGGTGCCCTGCGACTTCTTCTGCTTGAAGCTGCTCATGTCGCGCACGATCGGATGCGACCGCATCTTCTCGTTGAACGCCATGTAGCCGGTCTCCTGGCCCTCGACCTGATCGACGATCAGCTGAACCAGATTCCCCGCCGTGGTCGCGTATTCGACGGCGGTCTCCACGCGGATGTTGGGGAAGTTCTTCTTCAGCAGATCAGCGACGTTCACGTTGAAAGCATTGGTCGCCGTCAGCGCCACTTCGGACCCTGGCGACATTGCCAGCGTCATGCGGCTGTCCATCTGCACAAGGCCATTGGACTGCGCCACGAGCTGATAGAATAGGCTCTGGATGTCGGCGAAAATCTCGTTCGCCGTCGCCGTCACCACGCCGGACGTGACCCACGGCCCATGCGCCTGCGAGTTGTACGCCTTCGGGCCAGGCTGGATCGGCGCCGAAAGGCCCGGATCATTGAGTAGGCCGTAGTTCTGAAGGCCGGCGACGCCGAAGAAATAGGTCTTGTTCTGGAACTTGTTCAGCACCAGCACGGACGATTCGTTGAGCTGCGCCGCCCAGTTGATGCGCGCAAGGCCCATGCGCTCGAGCTCGCGCTCGCCCCACTGCGTCACCGTCTGGTAGTAGTAGGACTGGCGCTGGGGCCAATTGACGTTGGCGCCGACATGGCCGTTGTTGTTGAAGTCCCCATAGCTGGATACTTCGCCCGTGCGCTCGGAGACCGGGAACATGGCCGTATCGGTCAGCCAGTCGCCCTTGCGGACCTCGCCCATGATCACGGCGGCCTTCATCGGGGCTACGAGGATCTTGATGATGTTCGGGTCCACCCACTGCGTCAGATACGCAGGGATGGCCGAGTTGGACTGCGTCACCAGCGTGGGCTGGGCGTCCATGGCGAGAGCGAAGTTGTGCCGGAATTCGTCCGGGAGGTAGTCCTGCGCGCCCGAGAAATGGATGCCCCATTCCTGCGCCAGGCTGTGGAAATCAGCGTGCATTGATCTGCTCCTTACGCCTGGGGCGGGGTGGTGCGGCTGATTTTCACCAGCTCGCCGGCGAGGCCGGGCGAGGTGATGTACCAGCTGGTCTCGACGTCACCGGTCGCGGTGATCGCCGTGCTCGAAGCCGTCTGGCTCGCGGACACGTAGTAGGTGCCGGTGCCCCCGGTGCCCGTGCCGAAGCCGGTGATGAAGGTGCCGGCGGTGACGCCGGAGCCGGACAGCACGTTGCCTACAGCAAGGGAGCCAGAGCCGACCACCGTGACCGTCAGGACGCCGTAGGCCGCGGTGATGGTCGTCGAGGCGGCAGTCTGCGCGATGGACACCTGATAGGTGCCGGCGCCGCCCGTGGTGCCGGTGATCTGCGCGACGATCTTCGTGCCGGAGGACACGCCCGAGCCGGAGAGGGTCGCGCCCGGCACGAGCACGCCGGAGCCGACGGCCGTCACGGTCAGGACGTTGTCCGCGATCGAGCCCGTCACGCTGGTCGAAGGCGCCGCGGCGATGGAGCCGGTGACGGAAGCGCTCTGCACCGGAGAGCCGGTAGCAGCGGCGCGAATGGCGCCGGTCGCATAGTTGGCGTACACCTTCTGCCCGATCTGTGCGGCATTCGCGCAGACGGCCCAGAAGTCGCCGCCAGCCATCAGGGTGACCGGGAACCCCTCGGGGACGAGCATGCCCGCCTCCTGCATGTAGGTCGTGATCAGGCCCTGCTGATTGCGGTGCACGAAGCCGGCCGGCTGGCCGGTGCCGCGGTTCACCGCATAGGTGCCGGACGGGTCCACCCAGGCGAAGCGCCCGACGGTGAGGCCGTCGGGACCGGCGACGAGCTGATTCGGCCCAGCGTCGAAGCTGAACCACGGATTGGCCGAAGCGAAGTCACCGGCGACAGCCGGCGCCTGGTTCGCGTAGACCTGGGTCTGGAAACCGGACATGAGCGTATCTCCCTCAGACGTGCCGGATGCGATCGACGCCGGGGATGCGCTCGGCCAGGGCTTTCGCCGCAGCCGCGTCCATGGCGACAGTGGTCTTCGGCTTCACCGCGCCGGGAGCGGGCTGCGCGAGCAGCACAGGCTTGAGGGCGGACGGATGCAGTTCCTTGTGGTCCACGCCCATCTTGCCCAGCGCGAAGCGATAGACGGCCTCGGCGCTGTCCATCGCGACGGCGATCTCCCCGACGTAGGGGCGCACCACGCGCTCGGCGTCGCGCAGGTCGTTCATGCGCTTCACCACGGCGGCTTCGGTCGCCTTGACCGCCTTCGCCACGCTGGACGCGATGGCCGCATCCATGGCTGCCTTCACGTCCGGCTTCATGGCCGGCCCGTCCTCTTCGTCCTCGCCCTTGGGCTTGTCCTCGGCGTCCTTGGCGGCTTCGCGCGCCAGGCGCGCGGCCTTCTCTTCCTCGGTCTCGTCCGGGTCTTCGTCGAGCGCCGGATCGTCGGCGATGGTGTCGAGCTTGTCGAGCAGCGTCACGACGTCGTCGACGCTCGCATCCTTCGCGAGCTTGCCGGCACAGGCGGCGTCGAGCGCCATCTTGATAGCGGGCTTCTGCGCTGCCCAATTGGCGGCATTGACCCCCTTGAGCAGGGCGTTGAGGTCGGGCAGCGCCGCGTCCTTCGCCATCTTCGGCGCCAGGTAGGCGGTGAGAGCGCCGGATGCGACCAGCGCGCGGCGGGAGTTCAGACGCATGATCGTCTCCGTGAAAAAGGGATGGGAATCGCCGACGATGACATCCGCGCCGGCTCGGCCTTGCTCAACAAGCGCGACATGATTGCCGCGTAGGTTCCGCATCACGCCGTCGTAGCGGACGCCATCCACGGCTCCCGACGTGGGATCGAAGTCGTAGCGGTAGGCGCAGGACAATTCGCGCTGTGCGCCGCTCTCGATTCCGCCGATCGCGTTGCGCTCCCACACGACAAGGCTGTTGCGGAGGTAGGTGCCGTCGAAGTCCGCATCGCTGCCCGTGCTGCCCACGACGAGGTCGGGGCGATGGTCGTCAACCGTGACCGGGACGTGCTCGGACAGGAGCGGGATGTTGTTGAAAGTCGGCGCGGCGGCAGCCAGTTCGGCCGGGTCGCGGTAGAGGTGATAGACGCGATCGGCGTCGAGGCCGTGGCGCTCGTAGTCGGGTATCTCGCGGCCGAGATACGGGTTGACCGCGGCCTTGCTGATGTTGGTGACGGCGACGTGGAGGCGGCCGTCTTCGTCGATGTGCCGCACGCTGGCGCGGTCGAAGGCGATGGTGGTCATCAGTCAAAGCCCTTCACGATCGCCTTGCTTACGCAGCGACAGTTGATCGCAGTCCCCGGCCACACCCACTCGCCTTCGAGATACATCCCCTTGGCGATGTCGTAGGTCTTGCCGTTCGCCGCGACGTGCTCCGGCCGGGGCTCCTTGCCGCCCGCGCTGTGCATCCACTGCGCGGTGGTGATGCCCAACTCCTGCTGACGAACCCGCGTGATGGTGGCCGTGGCCTTATTGGACTGGTCGCGACTTATCAGGGCCGCGCGGCGCTTCGTCACGCCCAGCCGCGCCTGCAATTCCTTGCTCAGAAACCCAAGGTCACGGCCCTGCTGCACCGACCGCATCACCAGCCCCTGCACCTGCGTCAGATGCTCGGACGCAATGGACTTGATCAGCCCGACCTGTTCCCCAACCGTGGCCTGAAACACGTCGTTGACGTTGCGCGTCATCTTGAATTCGACCGTGAATCCGGCTTTGTCCAGGATCGCCTTCAACGCCCTATCCGACCGATCGAACGAAGCCTTCGCGAACCACTCGGCAAGGTCCGGCGCGGCCTGGTCAAACTGCGCCTGCCATCGCGCGCCGAGAGACGCCATTTCATCCCGCAGGTTCATGGCCGGCGACTTGCCGGTTGACCCGCCGTCCGGCGCGTCCTGCGCGAGTTCCGGGGGCTTGGCCCGGTATGTCGCGCGCAGCCAATAGACAAGGCTGCGCTGCATGGCCTCAATCAGCCGGTCCAGTTTCCTGCGATACGCCGCCTGGAGCCCCAGGTTCGGCCGGACAGCGTCGAGAAGAATTGGCTTGCCGGTGGGGGAGACGAGACGTTTCATATTCCGCCCCGCTCTCGGGTAGTATCAGCGCCCATCCTTGAAGGAGGCACTTCCTGTGAAGGTCATCGGCGGCGCGCTGGCCGCGTTCGGGGGCATCGCCCTCATGTTCATCGCCTACCAAGCCGGCACGATGAAATACGAGTGCGTCAGCCCGGCGAATTACCCGATGGGCGATGGAACCGGGCGATGGTTCTACATGTGCGCTGGGCCGGAACCGAGTGCGAGCCAGAGGGTGAATGGCTTCGCAGCCGCACGGGCTCGGCTTAGCCCACCGCCCGATATGCCAGGAGGCAGAAGCACCATGCCGGGGTTCTACGCCGACACGGCGCCATCTGACGCTATCCTCACACCGAGGACCCGCTAAATCTCGCGCTCCTCGCCCTTGCCGCCTATACCGCCAGCCGGATCGCCCTCGATGTCTTCCGGCAAGTCCTCTTCCGGCGCCTCGATTTCCTTGTTCAGATCCAGCGCCGGATACAGGCTGTCCTCGTCCGTCGCGATGCGCTCGCGCACCTCGCCAGGGTCAAGCACGCCAATCCCCACATAGACCGCATCCGTGTCCGCGTCCGTCTTGCGCACCGTCGCTAGGGCCACATCGTCAAGCTGCCACAGCGGCTCGAAACGAAAACCAATGTCGGGATCGATCTCGCCGAATTCCGACAACTGGATGATCTCCAGAACCTTCGCCAGATTCGCCGTGAACAGCCGCTCCTGACACGCCTTGATCCAGTCGTAGAAGGCCCGGATCTCGCCGTCGGTGGAAGCGTTCAGGCCGGCCGGCGTCGTGCCCAGCAGAACCACAAGCGGGATGGAGGACACCGACGCGATCTGCTCCTGAGCCTGCGCTTGCAGCTTGTCCAACGTGGACAGCGGCACCGAGACATTGGCCAGCGTCTCAGTGTCCTTGTCGGTCAGCATCAGGCCGCGGTTGTCGCGCGTGGCGTTGAAAAGCTGGGCGCGGTTGATCAGCCCGTCGCCATCGTTCTCATTCATCAGGGCGGCGAGGTTCGTCGCTAGCTGCATGACCGAGAAGTTATGCACCAGGTCGCCGACGCTAGTGCGCGTCCTGATCCAGTTGTTCACATAGGGCATGGCCATCTGGGTCAGGCTCATGCCGCCGAAGTTGTAGGCCGGCTTGATGATGTCCGGCACCTCGCGCCCAACGAACGTCAGCAGCCGCGACGCATGGACCGTGTTGCCCATGACGAACCACGATTCCGGCTTGTAGTAGGTGGACAGGAGCGGATTGTCGGAATTGTAGGTGGCCGGATAGGTCCAAATGGGCTCAACCGACCGCAGCGCCTTCAACGCGCCCTTGGGGATGGTCTCCTTCGAGATGACCAGCGGTGTTTGCAGAAGCGCCGTATCGAGCGTGGCACCGGTGTCGATGTAGATGTGTGCCAAGCCGAAGAAACCGTCCTGCTCCGCAGCCCTCCGGAACAGGTCCCGCACGCGGAACCGCTCCATGGCGGCTTCGAGGTCAGCCAGTCGCTTCGCCTTGCCTTCGTCCTGCGCGCCGTCGCCAGTAGACTGCAACTTGATCCAGTTGCGCGTCATGGACATGGCCGTCTTTTCGGAAATCAGCCGGTATTCGGGCAACTGCGCCAGTTCGGACAGGTAGCCATAGCCGACGAACCCACCCACGGCGCTGAATAGCGATTGCTGCGCGGTCGCCTGCGCCATGGCCCAGTTGTAGGAGCCGGTGATGGCGGAATCCATCGCCATGCCCTTGTGGCCATCAGGGAGCACGCCAGGGGGCGTCTGAGGCAGCGTGAAGGCGCGGGGCATGGGTGCCGGCTTGGCCTGCGCCATGGCCACGGCAGAGGCCGTCACGCGCAGGCTGGCATCGTTGGTCTTGCGTTTGGCTTTCTTCACCGCGTGGCCTCTCTCAGATTTTCGCCAAGAGGCTGGTGGTGATGCGAAGGGCGGTGGTGCGCGGGGCAAACCGGATCATCACGGCGTCGGCTAGGTTCGGCGACCGCGTGCCGTCCGGCGTCTTGTCCACCACGATCTTGCCGATGGTGCTGATCGAGTAGGTGGGCTGCGAAAGCTCGTTGCAGAGCGCCTGGCGGTTCGGCAGGTCGGCCGGGATCGTGATCAGCTCGTCGGCGATATACGGGGCGCCCTCGACGACCGCTCGGTAGGTGCGCTGGAACCGGGTCCTTAGCGCCCACCACGCCTGCGCCTTGTGGTTGGCGAAGAAATCCTCGTTCTTCCGCCCCTTCACGTCCTCTGCCTTAGGGGCATAGACAGCGCCGGAGCCTCGGAACGGCTCAACCTGCAGCCTGCGTGCGCGGGTCTCGTTGATGACCCTGGCATCGCCGCGCACACCAGCGCCGAGCCCGTCCGCATCGTAGTGGAATCCGTCATACCCTCGGTCGTCGCAGAGCATGAACGCGCGCTGCACCGTGCCGAAAATGTCGTCGCCCTTGCCGGACCACTGCTCTAGCGTCTCGACCATCGGGCCGTGGGTGCCGCAGAACGCGTTCTGGTCCTTGCCTTCGTCCGCGACGTCCAAAGCCGCTGCGCGCTGGCCCGTGGGGATGAAGCCCAGCTTCCGGTGCGCGTCCACTGCGGCCTGCACCCAGGCGCTGGGAATGAGCACACCTTCGACCGAGGCGGCAAAGTCTATGTCGAGTTCCTGCGCGACCGTCACCGGGTCGAGTTCGGACACCTGCTTGGCATACCAGGCATCGTCCTTGCGCGGATCGTCGCGCCAGTGAAAGCGAAACACCCGATCCGACGGCCATTCCGCAACCTTGCGATAGAACGGATTGCCGATGCCGTTAGCAGTGCTGACGTCAATCCGGCAGTTGGTTGTCTGCGATAGCGCAGCGTCCACCGTCTCGGGGCGCTCCAGGAAGGCGCTTTCGTCCACGAAGTAGAGCGACGCGCGATCGCCGCGCCCGATGTTGTCGCCGGCCTCGCCGGTGATGATGCTGCCCGTCTCGCGGAACATGATCCGCATGTGCGGCGCGTCGCTCTTGGAGTCGAAGCCGCCCCGGAATTCAGCGGGCAGAGTTTCGATGAACTTGCGTGCTTTCCAGAACAGCGACTTCGGCGCGCCAAGCTTATCGACGTATTCCTCTTTTCGCGAGCCGCAGCCGATCGCCACCCCCTCGTGAAACAGGCAGAGCGTGACCGAGAGCGCCATCGTCAGCCACGAAACGCCACTCTCGCGCGACTTTGGCGACACGCCCGGCCGGCGACTGCGCCAACTGTCGATCACCCAGTCGATCCATTCCACCTGGCGGGGGAACAGGATGAAGGGGATCAGCGAGGGGCGGCCGATTTCGACGTTGCGGGGATCTACCGTGCAACCAAAGTCTGAAATGAACTGCGCGGGATGATCTCGGTAATAAGTGCGTATGGCCGGAAGCGATTGTGGGTTCTGCCTGATTCTGTTCAGGCGTTCTACGCGCTCACGGAAAACCGCAGCGTAGTCAGGGTTCTTCCAGTCGAACTGCATGAGACCGGGCAAACTCCCCGAAATGCAATGATGCAGCCGCCCGGTAAGCCCTCTCCGCGTCATCACGCGCGAGATATCGCCCGAGGTTCTTCTGGCGCCCGTTCACGCAAATTCGAGCTAGCCACCTCTGCCGGTCGGGCTCAAAGCGAACGCCCGCAGCCCCGATGTTCTGGCAGTTCTGCTGCCTCGTTGCGGGCCTCAGATTGGCGATGCGATTGTCGCTCGGATCGCCATTGATGTGGTCAATCTCGTCGCCGGGATCCTCGCCATACATCATCGCCCAAGCCAAGCGATGCGCGGCGTATTCCTGCTGATTGATCTTCACGCGGCGATAGGTGCCACGTCCGACCCTCGAACCCGCTACGTCACCCGCCTTGCGGTGTCCTCGGTTGCTAATCTTCCAGCGGAAGACCCCTGTTTCTGGGTCGTAGTCCAGGGCATTGCGTGCCGCAGCGATATCGATCGGCTTCACGCCTATCTCCCCTGAATGATCCGCTGGTATTCACGGGCGGCCTCAACCGGATCGTCGGTGGCGATGGTCACGGAAACCTGCGGCCCGCCATTGGGGCCGGTATGCTCAGTGGTGACGCGCTCGCCGTAAACCTTAGGGAGCATCTTCGAGAGCAGCCACTTGCGCGTGTCGGCCCGGAGCCGTGACCGCTGCACATGCTCGGCGTCCAGGACGGTCTCGACCGAACCATCCTGCTTGCGCCGCTCCATCCAGTCGTTGGACCCGTCGTCGCTGATTTCCAGCAGTTCCTCAGCCATAGAGTGCGCCTGAGCTTCGCGCGCGCGGGCGTATTGCGTGGAAAAGCCGTCCCGGTCCTCGATCACCCATCCGCGCACGGTGCGCTCCGAGGGCATGCGCTCATCACGACAAATCGATCGTAAGCTCTCACCCTCAGAAAGCCGCTCGCAGATTTCCTCCGCGATGGCCGGGGTGAATACCGTGGGCCGCCCTGTCACGGCACCTTCTCCAGCTCGCCCTTGGTAAACTCGACCTCACGCTCACCGCCAAGCAGGCTTAGCAGCAACCGCACCCGCTTGCCCTCAGACAGGGCACAGACGCCCTGATGGCCGGCGAAGGGCCCGTCCATCACCCGGTACAGGCTACCGGCCTCAATGGCCGGGAAAGCCTCCGCACGGTCGTCTATGACGCCGTCGCCAGCTCGGCCCTGGGCTTGAAGGCCCTCTACGACCCCGCGACGAACCGGCACCGGCTTTTCCCCCACGGTGGTGAACAGGCGATGCACGCCCCGAGCGCCGAAGATGCGGCGCCATTGGTCTGCCTGAGGATCGAAGGAGACGAACATGTAGCGCGGGAACAGCGGCTGGATCTCCGACCGCTCGGGCTCTCCGCGCTTCTTGGGCCGGCTGTACTTGACGAACATCGGCAGGAAGGCCCGAAAACCCATGCCGGCCAAGTCAATCAACGCTCGGTATTCAGCCCGGGAGTTGGTCTGAGCCACGAACCAGCGAGGTTCATAACGGCTTCCGCACGGTATCGCAGTGGGGGCACCCCCGGGCGATACCGTGCTCTGGGCCGAGAGAATGGCGGCAGGAATCGTTCCCGTCAATGGTTTTGTGCGGGAGATGATCTGGACATCGGAAGGCAGCGTCATGGCCCGGATATGCATGGTCGTCCTTTCCTGGATCATTG
>Ga0075012_10000414_pt1 | contig 46045 bp, 43 predicted proteins | sample All_14_2_FD_71474 | JGI IMG/M metagenome (GOLD analysis project Ga0075012, IMG submission 71474) | Freshwater microbial communities in response to fracking from Pennsylvania, USA - Allegheny Zone_MetaG_DW_15 | ecosystem: Environmental > Aquatic > Deep subsurface > Groundwater > Drilled...
TGCCCGAGGCGAGCAGTGCGGCAGTCGCTGCCACGAGATGCGCCGTATAGCCGAGCACCGACGTCGAGACTGCCGCCGTGCCGACCGTCGTGCGGGGTGAGATGAGCATCCATGCCGCCGCCAGAAAGACCGCCTGCGCGGCCGCACCGACGACCCAGGCGAGGTTCGTCCACCACGGGACGAGTGTCTCGGTATGACCCAGCACGGCTGCTCCGAGTGCCGCCGGAACTCCCTGCAGTGCCCACGTTGCGAGTGCGGCGAGCGCCGCCCAGCCGAGCACTCTTGGCCACGACAACGAGAGCGTGGCCCGCATCGCGGGACGAGGGCGAGGGTCTACGGGCCCCTCCGCGTCGGCCTGCCACACCGGTTCGTCGCTGCCGAGCCGGCGCGGCGGCTGCAGAGTCTCGAGAGCGAGCGCGCTGATCTCGAGGGGCGAGTCGAGCACATCGACGACTCCCCAGGTGGTGTCGAGGGTGCGAGACGGCAACTCGCCCAGCGGAGTCGTCGGAAATGGCCCGCCGCCCCACGCTGTACGCCACCGCTCGAGTTCCACCGCCGTGCGACCGAGCGACAGGCGACTGGTCGAACCCGTGCCCTCGCGCCGCGCCACCGCAATGCCGCGCAACGCAGCCGCGGCGGCGAGCCAGCCCGTGGCGTGGTCAAGCGCCTGCACCGGTAGCGGAACGGGATGCTCCGCCGAGGTCTCGCGCATGCCACGGTCTGCGATGCCCGCCGACATCTGCACGAGACTGTCGAACCCTCGCCGCCCGGCCCACGGGCCGGTGTAGCCGTAGGCGTTGAGTTGCACCTCAACGAGCCCGGGGCGCACGGCCTGCCGGGTCGCCTCGTCGAGCCCGATCGAGTCGAGGGCTCCCGGGCGATAGCCGTGCACGAGCACGTCGGCTTCGGAAAGCAAGGCGATGAGCTCTGCGCGCCCTTCCACCGAGTGGGCATCGAGTCGCGCGCAGCGCTTACCGAGCGTCATGTCGGGTTCGAGCGCCGGCTCGTTCCAGTCAGGAGGGTCGATGCGCAACACGTCGGCGCCGAGCATCGCGAGAACTCGGGTCGCCACCGGGCCCGCGAGAACGCGCGTGAGGTCGAGCACTTTGACCCCCGCGAGCGGCCTGCCCTCGATGCCCGGCGGTAGCGCCCTGCCCGACGGCCCCGTCTGCACGTCAACGAGCGGTTCACTCGCGAGCGCGATGCCCTGCGGGTGCCGAGACCACGCGCCCGCCGTGCGCATCGCGGCCGCCGCTCCCCCGGCGAAGACGACCTCTGATTCGAGCTCGTCGGCGCGCCAGTCGCACACAACAGCTTCCACGTCGGCTCTCGTGGCGTCGGAACTGAGCCCCAGCACCGTGAGCGCCGCAGCCCGGTGAGCGGGCACGTTTGTGTGCAGCCGAAGCCAACCGTCGCCCGTGCGGTAATCGCCCGCGAGCTCTTCCCACGGCGAGGCGAGCGGCTCGCGAGGCCGCACCGCCGCCGAGAACCAGCCGTCGACCAGTGGTGTGCTCACTTCGGCTTGAGCGTCGGTTCCGACGAGATCGGCGAGGGCGAGCGCCGTCGCGCCCACCGCCGCGGCAGCGAACTGACTCACCGGGTACGAGCCGCCGAGACTGCGCGGCCCGACGATGGCGAGGTCACCGTCGAGACCGAGTTGCTGAGCGAAGACGTAGGCGCCTGGGCGGGGCGCAGTCGAAGTCATGGCCGCAGACTACCGCGCCCGTGAGCGGCACTCGGCGGGCCAATAGGCAGGCAGTGGCACACTGGTCTCGATGGACGACGACCCGCGCGAACTGCTCGAGGAAGACGCTGGCGAGGGCCCCGGGCCCATGGCCAGGCGGCGCCGCGCCCTGCGCTGGATCGCCCTCGTCACCCTGGTCGGAATGATCGTGCCCGGCGTGTTGAGCACGTGGGCCATCGCCCGCTCGACCGCAGAGCAATCGTGCCGACTCGTGGCAGACGAAGTCGCGGGCGCACGCTCTGACGCACGCGTGGCCTTCGAACTCACCTCACTCGACCGCCTCGGCTGGAACTGCTACGCCGAGTCGAACGGCCGCGAAGTTCTCATTGCCGTGCTGGGCATCATTCCGGGGGCAGCCCGGGTTCCGGCGGGCATCCCGAGCTAAGGCTCTGATGCGATTGTGCTGATGCTCGATCGCGCTCTGGCGCGAGCCGGCTGGGGCGTGAGACGATATCGATGTTCCGCGCACGCGAACGGCGGCTCGACACTGTGTCGGCCGGCGTGACCCGTCGGGGGGCGGTGGTTGCTGTCATCGTCTCCGGTCACCTCATTCGCGAGATGTCAGCCCGGAACCGACGTTGCCTGCGACCGCGCACTCGCGCGGCGGTAGCGATCGCCGACGAACCCTGAGGAGCACCATCATGATCACCATCGATCGCACGCGCCTGGCCGAGCTCACCGAGCGCGAACAGAAGGCCTTCATCGCCACTCACCCGAAGTCTGCCGCCGCGTATGAGCGCGCTGAGCACCTCTTCGGCCGCGTGCCCATGACCTGGATGAACAAGAAGTCCGGCGCTTTTCCGATCTACCTCGACCGCGCGCAGGGCAACCGGGTGTGGGACATCGACGGGCACGAGTACATCGACTTCGCGCTGGGCGACACCGGCTCGATGGCCGGGCACTCCCACCCTGCCGTCGTCGACGCCGTGCAGCGGCGCATCGGTGAGCTCGGCGGCCTCACGACGATGCTGCCGACGGAAGACGCTGAGTGGGTCGGCGCAGAGCTGTCGCGCCGCTTCACGATGGACCGGTGGTCGTTCTCGCTGACGGCGACGGATGCGAATCGCTGGGCGATTCGTCTCGTGCGCGCCATCACCGGCAAGCCGAAGATCGTCTTCCACTCGTACTGCTACCACGGCTCGGTCGATGAGTCGCTCGTCGTCGTCGGAGCGGACGGCGAGAGCGCCTCGCGACCCGGCAACGTCGGCGCCCCCGTGCCGGTGACCGAAACGTCGCGCGCCGCCGAATACAACGACCTGCCGGGCTTGGAGCGGGCACTCGCCCACGGAGACGTCGCCGCGGTGCTCATCGAGCCAGCCCTCACGAACATCGGCATCGTTCTGCCCGAGCCTGGATACCTCGAGGGCGTGCGTGCGCTCACGCGCCAGTACGACGCACTGCTCATCATCGACGAGACGCACACCTTCTCAGCCGGGCCTGGCGGAATGACGCAGGCCTACAACCTCGAGCCCGATCTCGTCGTGATCGGCAAGGCGATCGGCGGGGGCATCCCGACCGGCGCCTACGGACTGTCAGCCGACTTCGCCGAACGCGCCCTCGCTCGCGACGACCTCGACCTCGTTGACATGGGCGGTGTCGGCGGCACCCTCGCCGGCAACCCGCTCTCAGTGGCGGCGATGCGCGCAACGCTTGAGCACGTGCTCACCGACGAGGCCTTCGCGACGATGATCGACACGGCGACGTACTTCACTGACGGCGTCAACGCGATCTTCGACCGCTATGACCTGCCGTGGGCGATCAACCAACTCGGTGCGCGCGCCGAGTACCGCTTTGCGCGGCCCTACCCGGTGAACGGAACTCTCGCGGCACTCGCGGCCGACGGTGAACTCGAAGACTTCTTGCACCTCTACCTCGTGAACCGGGGCATCATGCTCACACCGTTCCACAACATGGCACTCATGGCGCCCATGACGACTCGCAACGATGTGGATGCCCACCACGAGCACTTCGAGGCGGCCATCCGCGAACTGCTCGGCCAGTAGCCCCGCGCTCTCGTCGGCGCGCGCCGCTCACACCTGTGCCCGGAAACGGCACCTGTGCGCCCTTCGCCGGGCACAGGTGCCGCCAAGGGGCACACTCGCGAGAAAGGTGGGGCTCGCGGGTCAGGTCGTGGTGCTGGCGCTACCCCCGCTGTTGCGCGACTTGCGCGTGAACCAGCCCCACGCGCTCGTGGCGAGGAAGAGCACGATGCCGACGACGGCGAGCCAGAACAAGCCCTCGATGACGAAACCGAGCACCGAGAGCACGATCCAGATGATGAGCAGGGTGATGAGGAAACCGATCATCTTGCCCACGCTAAGCAAGGTCGAGGCTTGACCGCGACCCCTTGACTGTTGGCGCAGAGGTCTTACGCAGCTCCGTCAAACATCGAGGTGACCGAGCCGTCGTCGAACACCTCGTGAATCGCCCGAGCGACGAGCGGCGCGATGGGCAAGATCGTCAGGCGATCCCACCGCTTGTCTTCGGCGATCGGCAAGGTGTCGGTGACGACAACCTGATCGATCGCCTCGCTCTGCAGAATCTCGGTCGCCGGGTCACTGAAGATCGCGTGTGTCGCCGCCACCACGACGCCCGTCGCGCCGTTCGCCTTGAGGGCTTCGGCGGCTTTGACGATCGTGCGACCCGTGTCGATCATGTCGTCGACGAGCAAGCACACGCGTCCTTCGACCTCGCCGACGATCTCGTGCACGCTCACCTGGTTGGGCACGCGCGGATCACGACGCTTGTGAATGATCGCGAGCGGGGCGCCGAGCTTGTCGCTCCAGATGTCGGCAACGCGTACGCGACCCATGTCGGGCGACACGACGGTGAGAGTCGAAGGGTCGAGTCGGGCTTGGAAGTGTTCGAGCAGCACCGGCATGGCGAACAGGTGATCGACGGGACCGTCGAAGAAGCCCTGAATCTGAGCGGCGTGCAAGTCAACGCTCATGATGCGGTCGGCACCCGCCGCCTTGAACAGGTCAGCGACGAGGCGGGCCGAGATGGGTTCGCGACCGCGACCCTTCTTGTCTTGGCGCGAGTAGGGGTAGAACGGCGCGACAACGGTGATGCGCTTGGCTGACGCACGCTTGAGGGCGTCGACCATGATGAGCTGCTCCATGAGCCACTCATTGATGGGCGAGGTGTGCGATTGAATCACGAAGGCATCGCACCCGCGCACACTCTCGTCGTAGCGCGCGTAGATCTCACCGTTGGCGAAAGTGCGGGCGTCGGTGTGCACGATCTCGGTGTCGAGCTCGGCGGCGATCTGCTCGGCCAGTTCGGGATGCGCGCGGCCGGTCACGAGTACGAGGCGCTTCTGGCCGGTGATCTTGATGCCCGACACGGTTCCCCGCCTTCTGCCGCCTGAGGCGGCACTCATGTGCTCAACTGCACCGTGCTCACTACGCCGCGCCTAACTACACCGTGCCCTCAGAGCGCTCAGTCGCTGCCGCCGCGGCCTCGGCCGCCGCGGTGCCCGGCCGGTTCGCCGCCACCCAGCGTTCGACGTTTCGCTGAGGAGCAACGTTGACCGCCAGGGCGCCAGCCGGAACATCCTTGCGGACGACCGTGCCTGCTCCCGTGTACGCTCCGTCACCAATCCTAACCGGGGCCACGAAGACGTTGTGCGAGCCCGTGCGGGCGTGGGCGCCGACCTCGGTGCGGTGCTTGTTGACGCCGTCGTAGTTGGCGGTGATCGTGCCGGCACCGATATTGGTGCCCTCCCCCACCGTGGTGTCGCCGATGTACGACAAGTGCGGCACCTTCGCTTCCCGCCCGAGCGTCGAGTTCTTCGTCTCGACGAAGGTGCCCACCTTGCCGTCCTCGCCCACGACAGTGCCGGGGCGCAAGTAGGCAAAGGGGCCCACGGATGCTCGCTCTCCGATCACCGCAAGCGTCGCGTCTGTGCGGCTCACGCGGGCACCCGCGCCGACTTCGCAGTCGGTGAGTGTCGTGTCGGGCCCCACGACAGCGCCGCGGGCGATCGTCGTCGCGCCGTGCAGCTGCGTGCCTGGCCGCACCTCGACGTCTTCGTCGAGCGTGACGGTGCGGTCGATCCACGTGCTGGCAGGGTCGACGACGGTGACGCCAGCGAGTTGCCACCCCCGCACGATGAGCTGGTTGAGTCGCTGTGCCGCGTCGGCGAGCTGCACACGGTCGTTGACGCCGGCCACGAGCCATCCTTCGCGCACGGGCAGGGCTGCCACGGGCATTCCGTCGCCGCGCAAGAGGCCGACCACGTCGGTGAGGTACTTCTCTTGCTGGGCATTGTCGGTGCTGACGAGCGCGAGCTTCGCGCGTAGCGATGGGGCGTGAAAGACGTAGGTGCCCGAGTTGATCTCGGTGATCGCGCGCTCGTCGTCGCTCGCGTCTTTCTGCTCGACGATGCGGTCAAGGCCGCCTTCGGCGTTGCGCACGACTCGGCCATAGCCCGTTGCGTCGTCGAGCACTGCGCTGAGCACGGTGGCGGCGGCACCGCGCTCGCGGTGCTCGGTGAGCAACTCTGCGAGGGTCGCGGCGTCGAGCAGCGGAACGTCACCTGAGACGACGAGTACGTCGCCGTCGAAGTCGTGCGGCAGAGCATCCAACGCCACTTCGGCGGCCCGCCCGGTGCCCGGAATCTCATCTTGATCGACGATCACGCAGTCGCCATCGCACTCGAGCACGGTCGCGGCTACGCGGTCGCGCTCGTGTCGAACAACCGTCACGAGGTGTGCGGGGTCGAGCGCTCGCGCTGTGCTCAACACGTGACCGATGAGCGGAATGCCCGCGAGCGGGTGCAGCACCTTCGGCGTCTGCGACTTCATGCGGGTGCCCTGGCCCGCAGCGAGCACGACGACGGCGAGGCGTGAGTCGGTCATGAGCCCATTCTGTCAGCGCTGACCTGCAGCGGCGTCAGTCAGCGGTGGATGCTCTCGCACAGCTGCGCCAGTCGTCGCAGATCGTCAGCGACCGCCTGCGCGTCTGCCCGCCACTGCTCATCGGTCATACCCGGCTGCATCGGCACCGTGAAGACGAGCTCGCTGCCGTTCACGCGCGGCTCGACGCGCAGCCGATTGTGCACGACCTCTCCGTCGGGCATTGTCACGTCGTGATCGAGAATGCCGCGCTCACGGTCGATCGAGAACTCCACTTCGACGTGACCGAAAGGTGCGTCGATGAGCCACACCTCGCTTCCCGGCCCAGTCTCTCCTTCAGGTGGCCTGCGGAGCACGCGTTCGGCACCGCTCGCGAACCCCCGGGCCCACTCGGGCAAACGACGAAGATCGGCGGCGATCGCCATGACCTCGGCGACCGAGCATGCGACGCTCTGCCGCACGTCTCGCGTGATGAGCATCAGCACTCCACTACGTTCACGGCGAGGCCGCCTTCGCTCGTCTCTTTGTACTTTGTCGACATGTCCTCTCCCGTCTGTCGCATGGTCTCGACCACCGTGTCGAAGCTGATGAGGTGCGTGCCGTCGCCATGCATCGCCATGCGAGCAGCAGCGACCGCCTTCCCTGCACCGATCGCGTTGCGCTCAATGCAAGGCAGCTGCACGAGCCCGCCGACGGGATCGCATGTGAGACCGAGCGAGTGCTCCATCGCAATCTCAGCGGCGTTCTCGACCTGCTCAGGGGTGCCGCCGAGCAGGTGCGCGAAGCCCGCCGCCGCCATCGACGCGGCTGAGCCGACCTCGCCCTGGCAGCCGGCTTCGGCGCCGGAGATGCTCGCGTTCGATTTGATGAGTGCCCCAAACACGGCTGCAACGAGCAGAAACTCTTGCGCCGCGCGGTCGGCGTCGGGTGGCCGCTGCGTCTCGAGCGCGTAGCGCATGACGGCAGGAATGATTCCCGCCGCGCCATTCGTCGGCGCCGTGACGACTCGGCCCCCGGCCGCGTTCTCCTCGTTGACCGCGATCGCGTAGGCCTGCAGCCACTCGAGCGAGGTATCGCGTGTGGCCTCAGCGTCGATCGCTCTCAGCGTGCGCGCCATGGCGGCCGCGCGCCGCGGCACCTTGAGGCCGCCCGGCAGCGTGCCTTCCGTCATGAGCCCGCGATCGATGCAGTCGTTCATTGCGTCGGCGATGGCACGCAGCCCCTGCGTTGTTGCGGGCTCGCCACGCAAAGCATGCTCGTTCGCGAGGGCGAGATCGACAAGGCCGAGTGCTGTCGCGCGGCAGTGCGCAAGCAATTCGACCGCAGTGTCAAAGGGGTAGGGCACGCCAGCGGAAGCGCTCGTGTCGCCGCTGTTCCCCTCGATTGAGCCATTCGGGGTGTCGCCTTCGTGCTCGACGAACCCACCACCGACCGAGTAGTAGGTGTCACGCGCGAGCACCTCGCCGTCGGCGCCGAAGGCCCGAAGCTCGAGCGCGTTGGGGTGCCGGGCACGACGCTCGTGTGGAGCGAAGCGCAGCCACTCGGGCGCGAGAGCGATGGGGTGCGTGCCGCCGAGGGCGAGCATCCCCTCGCCTGCGTCGGCTACGACGCGCTCGACGTCGTCTTTCGTGACCGATTCGACCACACAGCCTGAGAGCCCGGCGAGAACCGCACCCGGGGTGCCGTGACCGATGCCCGTCGCTCCCAACGATCCGAACAGGTCGCACTCGACGTATGCCACCGCATCAAGGCCGTGAGGGGACGCCTGCAACTGCTGCACGAACGCGCGAGCGGCACGCAACGGACCGACCGTGTGCGAGCTCGACGGCCCAATGCCGACGCGAAACAAGTCGAGGGCAGAAATGTAGGCGCGCGCCGCGAGAGGCGTGGGCAGGGCCAAGGTGGTGCGCACGGGACTCCGATCTGCGAGTCCGGATCGCGGCCTCGCGGGCGGCCGGTCACTCACGCGACCGGTGGATGCTCGGCGCGAGTCAGCCCGGGTGCGGGCATCGTCGCGCGCTGGATCCATTGTCGCGCGAAAATCGCGGTAGAGGGTTGCGCTGACGCGCACGATTCGTGCGCGAATTGCCCGACACGCGCGGCGCGCCGAGGGTGGAGCGTTGGGGGTCGAGGATTGCACGTTGAGCGCATGCCGGAGCGGCGGGCTCGCGGCGCCCAGCTGGCAGCCGACCCCAGCCCCTGCTCACGTCGGAGCAATCCACTGGATTGCTCCGCCCCCAGGATTCGAACCTGGACCTAACAGCTCCAAAGGCTGTCGTGCTGCCGTTACACCAAGGCGGATCACGCGAAACGCGCCCGTCTAGTCTGCCAGAGCGCGCGGGGCGTTAAGCCACGGGCGGTGGGGGATGCACCGCGCACGCCGCGGCCGAGCATCCACTGGCACGGTTCGGCCGGCGCAGCCCGCGATAATGGAGCGATGACCGCCCGCGACGAAGTCGACCGCATCGTCGAAGCGTGGCGCCGTGAGCGACCCGAGCTCGATGTTGAGCCGTTGCAGGTGCTCTCGCGAGTGAGCCGTCTCGCGCGCCACCTCGACCTCGCGCGACGCAAGGCGTTCGCGGCCTCAGACCTCGAACCGTGGGAGTTCGACGTTCTCTCGGCGCTGCGCCGGGCGGGGGCTCCCTATGAGTTGAGCCCTAAGGCGTTGCTGCAGCAGACGCTCGTGTCGAGCGGCACCATGACGAACCGCATCGACCGGCTCACGAGTCGCGGTCTCGTCGAGCGGCACACTGACCCCAACGACGGTCGAGGCATCAGGGTGCGCATGAGCAACGAAGGTCGCGATCGCGTCGACCGTGCCCTCGATGAGCTCATGGTGTACGAGGCCGCGCTACTGCGTCGACTGAGTCGCGCCGATCACGAGCGGCTCGCGGGGCTGCTGCGCACGCTCGCCGCCGACTTCGACGAGAGCTCACCGAGCGCTTAGAGCACTCGCGGCGCACCAGCGCACGAGCACGAGCGCTCGATTGCTCACACCAGCGGCAGTACGAACGAGGCCACCGTGGCGAGCAGTCCGATGCCCGTGAGAATGCCGCCGAGCAGAAGCAGTGCTCGACCGTCGTGCGACGGGTCGTCGAGGCGCGGAGACTCTGGGCGCGAGGGGTGAACCCACACCGTGCGGCCGTCGCCGACCGCGGGAATCGGGCCCGTGAGCGGCGAGGTCGACTCATGCACCTCGGTGCCTTGACTGAACCAGCGCAGCTTTGCTTCGCGCTCACGCACGTTCGTGATGACCGCCTTCACGGGCGCGTACCGTGCGGCCCATGCGCGCCGAGCGAGCCCCACGCCGACGAGCACGATGCCGATCGGCAGCGCGAGCCACGCCAACACCTCCGTGGCAAGTGCGACGGCGGTTAGCGGGTCATCGGTCATGCACCCATGCTAGAGCGCTGGGGCCCTATGCGCGGGCGGCGAGAATCTCGTCGAGCAGTGCGGTGACGCGAGCCTTGATGTCGTCGCGAATGACGCGCACCGACTCGATTCCCTGGCCTGCCGGGTCGTCGAGTTCCCAGTCTTCGTAGCGCTTGCCGGGGAAGATCGGGCACGTGTCGCCGCAGCCCATCGTGATGACGACGTCGCTCTCACGCACGGCCTCGGTCGTGAGCACCTTCGGAGTGTTGCCAGCGATGTCGATGCCCTCTTCTGCCATGGCCTCGACAGCGATCGGGTTGATCTGGTCTTTGGGTTCAGAACCCGCCGACAGCACCTGAACCCGGTCACCCGCGAGGTGCTGCAGGTAGCCGGCGGCCATCTGCGAACGGCCCGCGTTGTGCACGCAGACAAAGAGCACGGTGGGGGTGGTGGATGCTGTGGTCTCGCTAGTCACGGGGGCTCCAGTCCGTTAGATTGATGGTCGTCGATATTCGAATGTAGTCTCCGCATCGATCGCTGTCGATGGAACACTCCCCGGGTGAACGCCCGGTGAACGAGGCGGACTACCCCGCGAAGGAGCCAACATGCCCGTGCGCGAACTGCTGCCGAGCAGCGAGCTGAGCGCGTGCTGCGCTCCCCTCACGCGCGAGACGATCACCCCGGAGAACGCCGACGAGCTCGCTCGCTCACTCAAGGCGCTCGCCGACCCAGCACGACTACGCCTGCTTTCCATCGTCGCGGCGAGCGAAGGTCACGAGGCCTGCGTCTGCGACCTGACAGAGCCGGTCGGGCTCAGCCAGCCCACGGTGTCACACCACCTCAAGGTGCTCGTCGACGCTGGCTATCTCGAGCGCGAAAAGCGGGGCACGTGGGCCTACTTCCGACTCGCGCCGGGGGCACTCGACTCGGTGTCACGACTTCTCGCGACGGTCTGACGATGAGCGCGAACGACACCCTCACCTCGACGCCGAGCAGTCTCGCGCGCCTCGCAAGCGAGCTCATCGGTAGCGCGGGACTCGCTGCCACGGTCGTCGGCTCGGGCATCATGGCCACACAACTGAGCGACGATGTCGGGCTCCAACTGACGATCAATGCTCTCGCTACCGGAATGGGCCTCGTCGTGCTCATCGCGGTGCTCGGCCCGATTGGCGGCGCTCACTTCAACCCCGCCGTGACGCTCGCTCTCGCGACGACAGGTCGCTTTTCGTGGCGCGACGTGCCCGGCTACGTGGCTGTACAGATCACGGGATGCTCGCTCGGTGTCATCGCGGCCAACCTCATGTTCGACTCCCCCGCCGTCGGAGTCTCTCTCACCGAGCGTGCCACGGCATCGACAGTGTTTGCCGAAGTGCTCGCAACGGCGGGGCTCGTGGCGTGCATCCTGCTGTTGTTGCGGTTCGGAAAGTCCGCCTGGATCGCGCCCGTCGTCGGGCTCTACATCGCGAGCGCCTATTCGGTGACAAGCTCGACGAGCTTTGCCAACCCGGCGATCACGATCGCCCGCACCCTCAGCGACAGCTTCGCCGGTATCGCACCGTCGAGCGTTCCGTGGTACCTCGCTGCGCAGGTGGTTGGCGCCGCGATCGGCGTCGGAGTGGTGGTGGTGCTGAGCCGCACGACAGCCTCACGGCAGCCGGTCGCCCCACGCGCCTGACGAGCACCCCGGTACGATCACCGCATGGCATTCTGGCGCGAGAAGCTTCCCCTCGACCCGACTCTCCCGGCGACTGATCAAGGTTCGGGCTCGATCGACGACTACCGGGGCGTCTTGCAGCCCAAGAACGCCAAGGTCACGGTGCGCCTCGCCGCGAGTGACCCCTGCCAGAGCGAACTGAAGGCGTTGCTCGGCGAGAACCCTGAGGCACTCGCCACGGCAACGCCCGCGCGCACTCTGCAGCAGGAAGGCAAAGACGAGCCCATCGAGGTGCGTCTCTTCTCGGGCCGTCGCGTGAGCGGCATCGTCGGCCGTGTGCCCTGCGGGTTGGAAGGTGTCTACGACGAAGCCGTGCGGCGCCTCGACGACCGCGGCGGCCCCGCCCGCATTCCCGTGACCATCGTCGAGACCAAGCACGGGCTACGGGTCGATCTGCTCATCGGCCAGACCCGCTAGTCAGGGATCGGGCTCAGTGCCCCTCGCCCAAGTGGCCGGCGAGCCGCGTGTGTAGCGCGTGCGACTCGGCATTCATATCGACGATGTCGACGCTTGTTCCCAGACGCTCGTACTTCGTGACGATGGCGTCGAGCGCAGCCACCGTCGAGGCGTCCCAAATGTGCGACTGAGAGAGGTCGATGACGACTGACGGCGGGTCGTCGCGATAGCGGAACTGCGTCGTGAGGTCGTTGCTCGACGCGAAGAAGAGTTCGCCGTCGACACGATAGAGCGCGTAGCGGCTGCCGTCAGGAGCATCGAGCACCGTGCGGTCAACCGTCGCGAAGTGCGCCACTCGACGGGCGAAGATGACCATCGCCACGATGACGCCGAGGCCCACTCCGATCGCCAGGTTGTGGGTGATGACGACGGCCGCGACGGTGGCCACCATGACGACCGTCTCTCCCAGCGGCATGCGCTTGAGAGTGCCCCATTGCACACTGTGCCAGTCGAACGTCGCGACCGAGACCATGATCATGACCGCGACGAGTGCCGCCATGGGGATGATGGCTACGAGGTCGCCCAAGGCAAGCACGAGCACGAGCAGAAAGACGCCGGCAGCGAAGGTCGAGATGCGCGTGCGCGCGCCTGAGACCTTCACGTTGATCATGGTCTGACCGATCATCGCGCAGCCTCCCATGCCGCCGAAGAGGCCGCTGAGAATGTTGGCAGCACCCTGGCCGTACGACTCGCGGGTCTTGCTCGAGGGCGTGTCGGTGATGTCGTCGACGAGCTTCGCAGTGAGCAGCGACTCGAGAATGCCAACGACCGCCATGGCGAGAGCGAAGGGCGCAATGATGCCGAGCGTCTCGAGGTTGAGGGGCACATCGGGCCACAGCAGGGCCGGCAGACTCTCGGGCAGCTCGCCTTGGTCGCCCACGTTGGGCACCGCTATCGCCATGACCACGACGACGGTCGTGACGACTACCACCGCGACGAGCGGTGCGGGCACCACCGTCGTGAGCCGCGGCATGCCGATCATGATGATGAGGCCGAGTACCACGAGCGGATAGACCTCCCATGGCACGCCGAACAGGTAGGGCAGTTGCGCGGTGAAAATGAGAATGGCGAGCGAGTTGACGAAGCCGACCATGACCGAACGCGGAATGAAGCGCATGAGCTTCGCGACACCGGCCGCCGCCATCACGATTTGGATGAGCCCGCCGAGAATGACCGTGGCGATGAGGTAGTCAGTGCCGTACTCGCGGGCGACGGGCGCAATGACGAGCGCAATGGCACCGGTCGCTGCGGTGATCATGGCTGCGCGGCCACCGAGCACGGCGATCGCCACAGCCATGACGAACGACGAGAACAGGCCGAGCCGAGGGTCGACTCCGGCGATGATCGAGAACGAGATTGCTTCGGGGATGAGCGCGATGGCGACGACCAGACCGGCGAGCAGCTCACGGACGAGCTTGCGCGGCGAACGCAGCGCGGTGATGGTGCGCGAGTCACTCCACGGTATTGCGGGCAGAAAGGACATCAGTCCAGCATGTCAGTCAGTTCGAGCCAGCGCTCTTCGGCGGCAGCGAGTTCAGCCTCGATGCCGCGCACTTCTTCGTGCAGCGCGGCGATGCCGGTGTAGTCGCTCACGTCATGTTCGGCGAGCGAGACGTGCAGGGCATCCACCTGCCCCTGCAGCTTGCTGATGCGACGCTCGGTCGCTGCGAGTTCCTTCTCGAGCGAGCGGCGTTCCGCTCCTGAGAGTGACGGTGTCGTCGAGGCAGTGGATGCTGGCGCCGCAGCCGTGACAGACGCCACAGTCGCTCGACCCGCGTCGCTCGAGCCGGTCGGTGCTGCAGCATGCGCGGCGAGCCTCAAGTACTCGTCCACGCCACCGGGAAGGTGCCGCAGCCGACCGCCGAGCACGGCGTACTGCTGATCGGTGACGCGTTCGAGCAGGTAACGGTCGTGCGAGACGACGATGAGGGTGCCAGGCCACGAGTCGAGCAGGTCTTCGATGGCCGCGAGCATGTCGGTGTCCATGTCGTTGGTCGGCTCGTCCATGATGAGCACGTTCGGCTCGTCGAGCAAGATCATGAGAAGTTGCAGTCGTCGCTTCTGCCCACCCGACAAGTCTTTGATGGGGGTCGAGAGTTGCGCTGACGTGAATCCCAGGCGTTCGAGCAGCTGGCCGGGGGTGAGTTCTTTGTCGCCCGCCGCGTAGCTCGTGCGCTTCGTGGCGATGACAGCGCTGACGCGCTCGTTCTCGACAGCGGTGAGGTCGCCGAGTTGCTGGTCGAGAGTGGCGACGACCACGGTCTTGCCGCGCTTGACGCGACCAGTGGTCGGCTCAAGCGACCCGTCGATGAGCTTCAAGAGAGTCGACTTGCCCGCCCCGTTGACACCGAGAATGCCTGTGCGCTCGCCGGGCGCGATGCGCCATTCGACATCGTGCAAGATCTCTTTGTCGCCGTACGACACCGAGACGTCGAGCAGGTCGATGACATCTTTGCCCAGTCGTGAGGTGGCCATCTGGGTGAGCTCAACCGTGTTGCGCAGCGGGGGCACGTCGTTGATGAGCGCGTTGGCCGCATCGATGCGGAACTTGGGCTTCGCCGTACGCGCCGGGGCTCCGCGGCGTAGCCACGCGAGCTCTTTCTTCATGAGGTTTTGGCGCTTCGCCTCCATGGTGGCGGCCTGCCGGTCGCGCTGGAGGCGCTGGAGCACGTAGGCCGCGTAGCCGCCTTCGAAGGGTTCGACGATGCGATCGTGCACTTCCCAGGTGTCGGCGCTGACCTCGTCGAGGAACCACCGATCGTGGGTGACCACGAGCAGAGCGCCGGTACCGGGTGACCAGCGCCGCTTGAGATGCCCAGCGAGCCAGTGCACGCCTCCGATGTCGAGGTGGTTGGTGGGTTCGTCGAGCACCACGATGTCCCACTCTCGACTGAGCAGCGCGGCGAGGGCGACGCGGCGGCGTTGGCCACCGCTCAGGTCGTCAACAAGGGTGTGCCCGGGAATATCGAAGATGAGCCCGGCGAGAACATCCCGCACATTGCGATCGCCAGCCCACTCGTGCTCGGGCCGATCGCCGACGACCGTCTCGATCACCGTCTTTCCGGTCTGCAACTGGTCGGCCTGATCGAGCATGCCGAGTGTGACACCGCCGCGGCGGGTGACGCGGCCAGCGTCGGGCTCCTGCTTTCCCGAGAGAACGCGCAGCAGTGTCGACTTGCCGTCGCCGTTGCGGCCGACGACACCGATGCGATCACCGTCGCTGATGCCGACAGTGACGCCGTCGAGAACGACACGGGTGGGGTATTCGACGCGGAGCTGCTCGGCTCCCAAGAGGTGGGCCATCGGTGCAAGCCTAGAGGGGGCAGAATGGACGAATGCCCGACACCGAGCCCGAGGCCACTGCCGCGCCCGTCACCACGACCGCCACTGAAGCCGAGGCTGTCGGCCCGACTCGGCCCATCACGAAAGTGCTGCCGTGGACTCTGTTCTGGGCGGCAGGCATCATTCTCATCGACCAGGCGACTAAGTTCTGGGCCGAGACCACTCTCGAGCCCTACGAGGGCGTGCCAGTCATCGGCGAGTGGATTCAGTGGCGACTCGTCTACAACCCCGGCGCGGCCTTCGGCATCGGCGGCGACTACACCTGGGTGCTGACCCTCATCGCGGCGCTCGCCGTCGTCGGCATCGCGATCATGGTCGCCCGCATCTCGAGTGTGCCATGGGCGCTTGCTGCAGGAGCCCTTCTCGGCGGCGCCATCAGCCACCTCGGTGACCGACTGTTTCGCGAGCCGGGGTTCGCGCGTGGCGAGATCGTCGACTTCATCGACTACTTCGGCTACTTCGTGGGCAATGTCGCCGACATCGCCCTTGTCGGAGGCGCGATCGCCATCATGCTGCTGAGCCTGCTGGGTGTCAGCCTGCGACGACCCGAGCGCCCTGAACCGGACCCGTCGCCCGAAGCACCGTCAGCCTCGACGCACTGAGCGCCACCTGCAGTTCGAGCGCAGCATCTTGATCAGCCGCGAGGAATGCGACGGTCGGGCCAGAACCTGACACGATGCCGGCGAGCGCGCCTTGAAGCTCGCCGGTCTCGAGCGTCGCCGCGAGCTCGGGCGCGAGGTGCAGCGCCGGTGCCTGCAGATCATTGTGCAAGACCTCGGCGAGTTGGTGCGGGTCTCCGGCGCGAAGCGCTTGAAGCACCTCGATGTCGACCATCGGCTGCTCGGGTGCTGGCGCGATGTCGTGAACGTGGCGCTCGCGATGACGATCGAGCTCGGCGTACACCTCTGGCGTCGACAGCCCGCCGTCGGCGAGAGCGAGCACCCAGTGGAAGGTGCCTTGTGCAAGCGCTGGCGAGAGTCGGTCGCCGCGGCCCGTGCCGACGGCCGTGCCACCCATGAGCGCGAAAGGCACGTCAGCACCGAGCTGCGCAGCGAGCTCATGCAGTTCGTCTCTGCTCAGCCCCGTGCCCCAGAGGTGGTCGCATGCGACAAGAGTTGCCGCGGCGTCGGCGGAACCGCCGCCCATACCTCCCGCGATGGGAACATGCTTCTCGATCTCAAGAGCGACTCCCCCTCGGTAGTCGGCGACGCGCGCCAGAAGCCGTGCGGCCTTGATGGCGAGGTTCGAGCCGTCGACTGCGAGGCCGCTCGAATCAATCGGGCCGCCGAATCGCACCGAGAAGTCGTCGGCCGGGCGTGCGTAGACGTCTTCGTACAGCGAGATCGCCTGGTAGGCGGTGGCGAGGTCGTGGTAGCCGTCGGCCTGCAGGGCGCCGACCTTCATGAAGACGTTGATCTTGCCCGGCGCACGCACGTGCACGGCAGGAGACGATGCGTTAGCGCCTTTCGCCCCCGTGCCCATGGCATCAGCCTATGCGAGCAACACCTGCCACGACGCCGTGAGTGCCACCGCGTCGACGGCGCGATCGTCAGGCTTCGATGAGTTCTTCACCCTCCCGCTCGATGGTCGTCGCGAGCGGCCGCTCAGGAATGAAGGCCAGCGCGACAATCGCCAAGAGAGCGAGAGGCGAGAGCACGAGATAGATCGGCATGAGCGCGTCGGTGTAGGCGGTCACCACGACCTCGCGCAGGGCATCCGGTAGTCCGGCCACGATCGCCGACGTCAGCGAACTAATACCCCCGGTCGACTCCCCGCCCGAGGGAAGGCGCTCCAGGAGCAACTCGGTGAGACGCGAAGCGAAGAGCGCCCCGACTACGGCCGCGCCGAGCGTGCCTCCGACCTGACGGAAGAAGTTCTGCCCCGCCGTGGCTGTTCCGACGATCGCGTGCGGCACAGCATTTTGCACGATGAGCGTGAGCAATTGCATGCTCGTGCCGATGCCCGCCCCGATGAGCACGAGTGCCGAGTCGATGACGAGCACCGAACTCTCCGCCGTGGTTGTCGAGAGCAGCGCGAGACCGATCGCGAGCAAGACTGCCCCGACGATCGGCCACGCTTTGTAGCGACCAGTGCGAGAGACCAGCCAACCGGAAAGGATCGAGACGACGAGCGCGGAAGCCATGAGCGGCACCATCATGAGTCCGGCTGCGGTCGCTGACACCCCGATCGCCATTTGGAAGTAGGTCGGCAAGTAGCCCATGGTGCCGAACATCGCGATGGCGATGAGCAGGCCAGCGACCGTCGAGAGCACGAAGGTGCGCTCGCGCAGCAACGACAACGGGATGACCGGCTCAGGCGCGCGCCGCTCGACGAGCACGAAAGCCACGCCCGCGAGTACCGCGACCGCAGCCGCGGCGACGATCTCGAGCGACACCCACTCGTAGACGGTGCCGCCCCACGTCGCGATGAGCACGAGGGCGCTCGTGGCGATGGCGAGAAGAGCCATGCCCGTGAGGTCGATCGGGCGACGAGCGCGGGCGGCGCGCGCAGGAGTGCGCAACAGCACGAGCACGGCGATCGCGGCGATGAGGCCCAACGGCACATTCATCCAGAACGTCCAGCGCCAACCGGGCCCCTCGGTGAACCAGCCACCGAGGAGCGGGCCGGCAACCGAACTCACGGCGAAGACCCCCCCGAGAATGCCCATGTATCGGCCGCGATCGCGCGCGGGTACGACATCGGCCACGGCGGCTTGCGACAAGATCATGAGCCCGCCGCCACCCAGGCCCTGCACGGCTCGCGCGATGATGAGCGTCGTCATGTCGGTCGCCAGCCCGCCGAGCAGCGAGCCCGCGGTGAAGAGCACGATCGCCACGACGAGCAGTGGACGGCGTCCGAGCCGATCGCTCAGCGAACCATAGACGGGCATCGTGACCGTCGCGGCCAGCAGGTAGGCCGTGATGACCCACGAGAGGTGGTCGACGCCACCGAGTTCGCCGACGAGCGTCGGTAGCGCGCTCGAGAGCACCATCTGGCTCAACGACGCGAGCAGCATGACGACCACGAGCGTGATGAAGAGCAAGCGCACGTTGCGCGCATGGTGGGCTTCGTCGGCGAGCTGCGAAGGGGTGTTGTCGAGGTCTGCGGTGTCGGTGGTGCGCGAGCTCATGCGGTAACCAGTTCTCGAAGAGTGCGGGTGATGGCGGCAGTGTCGCCAGAGGTGACGGCCGAGGGGTCGTTCATGGCCGAGACCCTGACAACCGTGAGTGCGAGGTGGTGCAGCACCGCAGCGCGGTCGTCGTCGCCGTCCAGGGCGGCGGCGAAGTGCGGATGCATGAGTTGCTCGAGCGCGGCGGCGTGTGCGTGCATGCGCGCCTTCAGTTCGGGAAAGCGCTTCAGAAGTGCGCGCGCCTCCTCGCTGCGCCACGACAGCGCCTCGCGAACCGAAACGAAGAGCAAGGCGATCGCGCGATCAAGCAGGGGCTCGCTCGAGGCCTCGAAGGCGGCGAGTGCGACGGGGTCGACAGTGGGCGTGCGCAAGCCGACGATCGCATCGTCTTTCGTGGCGAAGTAGTTGAAGAAGGTGCGACGCGAGACGCCGGCGCGGGCGGCGATCGCATCAATGGTCACGGCAGCCGGTCCGTCGGCAGCGGCGAGTTCGACAGCTGCACTGTGAATGCTCACCCACGTGTCGCGGCGGTTGCGCTCGCGCAGGCTCGGCGTCACGGCGGCGGAGCCCGTGTCGAGGGAGACTGTTTCTTGCACTAGTGCAGTATACGCACGAGTGCAGGCTTCTGGGTTGGCCGTACGCTGAGAGCACCATGCAGTGCGACTACTTCGATGCCGGACTGTGCCGATCGTGCACCCTCGTGGGCGAGCCCTATTCAGGGCAGCTTGCCGAAAAGCAGCGCGCTGTCGCAGCACTGCTCGCGCCCTTCGGCGACGACATCGCCTGGTCGGCCCCGGTCGAGAGCCCCGAGTCGGGCTTTCGCGCGAAAGCCAAAATGGTGGTCGGCGGAACCGTCGACGCGCCGACCATCGGCATACTCGACGGCCAGGGGCGAGGCGTCGATCTGCGTCGATGCGGGGTCATCGCTCCGGGCATCCTCGCCGCCTTTCCGGCACTGATCGCCTTCATCACCGCCGCCGCGCTCGATCCCTACGACGTTCCTGCCCGACGCGGCGAACTCAAGCACCTCATCGTCACCGAATCGATCAGCGGCGAGCTCATGGTGCGCTTCGTCGTGCGCAGCCCCGAAGGGGTCGCCCGCGTGCGACGCCGGCTCGGCGGACTACTCGCCTCGCTCCCCCGCGCGCGAGTCGTCTCGGTCAACGTGCTGCCCGAGCACAAGGCCGTGCTCGAAGGCGAGGTCGAGCACGTGCTCACCGAGCAGCACGCGCTCGCCATGCCTGTCGGAGACGTGACGCTGCACGCGTTGCCGAAGTCGTTCGTGCAGACCAATACGGCGGTCGCCGGTGAGCTCTACCGGCAGGCAGCCGCGTGGATCACCGAGCTCTCCCCCGCCTCGGTGTGGGATCTGTACTGCGGAGTGGGGGGCTTCGCGTTGCACGCAGCCGCTCCTGACCGACGCGTTGTCGGCGTCGAGGTGTCGCCCGAGGCCGTCGCGAGCGCGGAGATCGCTCGCGATGCTCAGCTTCCGCGGTCGGCGCGCGACAGCATCAGCTTCATCGCCGCTGACGCGACGGCGTGGGCGGCGGCGCAGGATGCCGTGCCAGAGCTCGTCATCGTCAATCCTCCCCGGCGCGGCCTCGGAGCACCCCTCGCGCACGTGCTCGAAGCCCGCGGCCCCCGCACCGTGGTCTATTCGAGCTGCAACCCTGAGTCGCTCGCGCGCGACCTCGCCGCAATGCCCTCGTATCGCGTGTCGCGGGCGCGGGTCGTCGACATGTTTCCCCAGTCGCGGCACACGGAAGTGCTCACGCTGCTCGAGCGCCTGCGCTGAACCCCCGCGCGCAGTGCGAGCAATCCTAGGCGCGGGCGAGCGCGAGAAAGTCGGTCAGCGTGAGCTCTTCGCCACGTGCTGTGGGCGCGAGCCCGGCCGCCTCGAGCGCCGCGCTCGCCGCAGCCGACGAGCCATAGAGCTCGGCGAGAGCCTGGCGCAGCATTTTTCGCCGTTGGCCGAAAGCCGCGTCGACGAGTTCGCCGACGCGTCGCCGCTCGGCTTCGGTGCCCGGATGCTCAGCGCGCGTCATGCCCACAAGCACACTGTCAACGTTCGGCACCGGCCAGAACACCTGGCGGCTGACCTGCCCCTCGACCCTCCACCGCCCATACCAGGCGGCTTTGATCGAGGGCCCGCCATAGACCTTCGAGCCGGGCTCGGCAGCGAGCCGGTGCCCGACTTCGGCCTGCACCATGACGAGCACACGACGGATGCCCGGCTCGAGAGCGAGCAAGTGCAAGAGCACCGGCACAGAGATGTTGTAGGGCAAGTTGGCAACGAGGGCGGTCGGGCGCGATCCGCCGGGCGCGTCAGGCACCTCGGCGACGCGTAGTGCGTCGGCAGTGACGACGGCGAGCGCGGCGTCGGGCCGCATGGCCGCGACAGTCTGGGGCAACTGTGCGGCGAGTCGAGCATCCACTTCGATCGCGACGACAGGATGCCCAGCCTCGAGCAGCCCGAGCGTCAACGAGCCCAGACCCGGCCCTACCTCGAGCACCGACTCGCCCGGCAGCAACGTAGCGGTCTGCACGATGCGTCGCACGGTGTTCGCATCGTGCACGAAGTTCTGGCCGAGCTTCTTGGTGGGCGTGACGTCGAGCAGTTCGGCGAGGTCGCGCACCTCTGCCGGACCGAGCAGTGCGCTCACCGCTCGCCGGGGTAGTGCTCAGGCAGTGCTCCGCCGAGGTCGTCCAGCTGGCTCGGGTCGCCCGGCACCTCTTGCGCCGCCCACGGGTCGCCCGGAGCGACGACGGGCTCTGAATCCCACGAGCCGTAGACGAGCTCAGTGTTCGAGGCGAGCTGCGCACTGAGCATCGACACGTCAGTGCCAATGTGGTCGGCAATCGCACGCACCGTAAACGGCATCAGGTACGGGCCGTTCGGGCGCCCTCGATAGGGGTGCGGAGTGAGGAACGGCGCATCGGTCTCGACGAGCAGCAGCGCGCGCGGCAAAATGTCGAGGGCGTCGCGCAAGTTGCGGGCGTTCTTGAACGTGACGGTGCCGGCAAAGCTTGCGTACCAGCCACGCTCAGTGAGCACGCTCGCGAGTTCGACATCGCCACTGAAGCAGTGGAAGACGACCTTCTCGGGTGGGCCGACACGCAAGAGTGTCTCGACGACCTCTTCGTGCGCATCGCGGTCGTGAATCTGCAGGGCCAAGCCGTGCTTCTTCGCGATCTCGATGTGCGCTTCGAACGCGGCGATCTGGGCGTCGCGTCCACGCCCCGGCTCGGTGCGGAAGAAGTCGAGGCCGGTCTCGCCGATGGCGGCGACGCGGGGCTGCGCGGCGAGGTCGTCGATGACCGCGAGAGCGGCATCCAGCTCGCCCGCCTCATCGAGCGCGGGAATCTCGTTCGGATGCAGCGCCACTGCCGCAAGCACACGGGGCTCGCGCGCGGCGACGGCGGCCGACCAGCGGCTCGTGAGCACGTCGGTGCCGACCTGCACCACGCCGCGCACGCCAACGGCGGATGCCCGGTCAAGGTGCTCGCGGTAGTGCAGAGGGTTCTCGCCGTCGGCGATCTCGAGGTGCGTGTGGTTGTCGTACACCGGCACCACGAGTGCCTCAGGGCTCGGCGGATAACTCAGGTCGCGCGTCGAGCCTTCCATCACGGCACGCGCTCGTACGTGCGGATCGATCTCGTCGCTCACGGTGGTGCCTCCCACCTACGACCGTACCGTGCGCGGCTGAGCGCGACGTGGAACGACGGTGCGAGCAGGAACGTTACTCCGTCTCGATGCGCGGGAAGAGCGCCTCGAGAGGCTGCGTCTGCGTGCCTGCGGGCAACTGGCCCCAGCGACCCGCATCGGGGATGCTCTGCTCAAGCAGCGGACCCACCGCTTGCTCGGCGCCGAGCGCCGCCCAGAGCTTCTGCGAAGCCTGCGGAGTGACCGGCGAGAGCAGCACCGCAAGAGCGCGCAAGCCCTCGGCCGCGGTGTAGAGAATCGTGTGCAGTCGCGCGAGCTGCGAGTCGTCCTTGGCGACCTTCCACGGCTCTTGCTCGGTGAGGTAGCCGTTGAGCTCATCGACGAGGGTCCAGATCGCGCCAATGGCGTCATGGATGGCGAAGTCGTTGATGGCGCGCTCGGCGCGAGCGAGGGCATCCACCAGCACCGTCTCGATGCGACGGTCAGCGTCGGTGACGTCAGTGGCCTCGGGAACAACGCCGTCGCAATACCGACCGACCATCGCGATGACGCGCGAGGCCAGGTTGCCGAAACCGTTGGCGAGCTCGGCCTGATAGCGGGCCGAGAGGTCTTCCCACGAGAACGAGCCGTCTTGACCGAAGTTGATCGCGCTCATGAAGTAGTAGCGGAAGGCGTCGCTGCCGAAGACGTCGGTGATCTGGTGCGGCGCGATACCGGTGAGTTTCGACTTTGACATCTTCTCGCCGCCGACGAGCAGCCAGCCGTGGCCGAAGACGCGCGCGGGCGGCTTGAGACCTGCGGCCATGAGCATGGCCGGCCAGATGACGGCGTGGAAGCGCGCGATGTCTTTGCCGACGAGTTGCACGGCGGGCCAGCGGCGCTCGAATATCTCGTCATCGCCGCCCCACCCGATGGCGGAGATGTAGTTGAGCAAGGCGTCGAACCACACGTAGGTGACGTGGGTGTCATCCCACGGGATGCGCACGCCCCAGTCGAAGCTCTGGCGCGAGATCGACAGGTCGTCGAGACCTCGCTTCACGAAGCTCACGATCTCGTTGCGCAGGCTACTGGGCTGGATGAAGTCGGGCTGCGACTCGTAGAGGTCGAGTAGCCGCTGCTGGAAGCTACTGAGCGCGAAGAAGTAGTTCTTTTCTTTCAGCACCTCGATGGGACGGCCGTGGATGGCGCACACGCGCTGACCCTCGAACTCACCGGCGCCGTCGACGAGGTCGTCGTTCTGCTTGTATTCCTCACAGCCGACGCAGTAATAGCCCTCGTATTCGCCTTCGGTGATGAACCCGTCGTCGTAGAGCTTCTGCAAGAACTGCTGTACGACTCTTTCGTGTCGCGCCTCGGTCGTGCGAATGAAGTCATCGTTGGCGATGTCGATGGTCTTGAGCAGCGGCACCCACGCCGACTCGACGAGCTTGTCTGCCCACTCCTTCGGCGTCACGCCGTTGGCGACGGCAGTGCGCAAGATCTTCTGGCCGTGCTCGTCGGTGCCCGTAAGCGACCAGGTGTCGACTCCCGACTGACGGTGCCAGCGCGCCAGCACGTCGGCGGCTACCTCGGTGTAGGCGTGACCGATGTGGGGCACGTCGTTGACGTAGAAGATCGGCGTGGCAATGTAGAAGCTGTCGGCGCTGGCCATAGTGAGTGTCAGTCTACGGGCGGCGTGCGCGCTGTGACGGCGTGCGCCCGGGCACGGAGGTCTCAGGGAGTCGTGACCTTCCAGGGGTAGACTGAGCGTCCGTGAGGATCTCACGAATTCTGGGCGGGGGGCTCGTGGGCGCCTTCGCTACCGTCGCGCTCAGCGGATGTGCGGGCGCGCCCGCGCTCGACGTGCAGGGAGACCTCGTTCCCGTCTGCTTCAGCACCGCGACGAGCGACGACGGCTTCATGGCCATCGTCGCCGTCACACTTCAGAACACGTCAGAACGCGAACTCATTTTGCGCGAAGCGGAACCTGTGCGCCTCGACAATGCGCGCGTGCACGACATGGCGGCAGTGCGGCTTGCGACCGCCTATGACCGTTTCGGCGTCGCTCCCGGCGGGATGCTCAGCCCTCCCCAACGCCCGCTCTACAACGACCGGGTTCCTGTCGAGGGCTTGCACGTGCACGCGGGCGAGAGCGTAGAGCTCTTGCTCGAGTTGCACGCACGTGACTACCGCGACTACGCCGGCGTCGAGGGCGTGCGCGTGAAGTACGACGACGGCTGGTTCTCGGCCACGGCAACATCCGACACGGAAGTGGGCTTTGTGCCACCCTGGACGACGTGTTCAGCACACGGCCGATGACCGCTCGATCTCTCGCGTTCGCGACGGCTGCACTGGCGGCACTCGTGCTCGCCGGGTGCAGCGGGCCGCCAGAAGACGACCCGCTCGCCGGCTGCCTCGAAGGCGACACCGGCACGATCGCGCTGGGAGTCGTCAACTCCTCCGGCGACGACCTCGCCATCGAAGCCGTCGAGTTGGGAAACGCATCCGGGGTCGAGATCATCGACCGCTTTCTCGTGGTCGCTGACGATGCTCGCTCTGCAACAGTCGAGTTCGGCACGCAAGGGCGCGCCGGCTATGGCGCTGGGGACTTGGACGCGACATCCATTGCACCTGGTGATGCCGCCTTTGTCGGCGTCGAGGTAGCGCTCACTGGCACCGATTCGGGCAGTGTCGACGGTCTCGTCGTCACCTCCGGTGGCCGCGCCCAAGCTGTACCCGTGCGGCTAGAGCTCGGGGCCGACTGCGGCTGAGCATCCGCGAGTCGATCAGCGGCCCGCGCGCGAGGCGAGCGCCGCCTCGTAGAGTTCGCGCTTGCCGAGGCCAGTGGCCTCGGCGACCGCGGCGGCAGCGTCTTTGAGCCGCTCCCCCGCCTCGACGCGCGAGAGCACCTCGTTCACGGCGCTGGGCACGTCACTCGTGCCTGCTGGCGCCCCTGCGACAACCAACACAATTTCGCCCCGCGTGCCCTCCGCGAAGCGCTCTGCCAATTCGGCCAAGGTGCCGCGCGCGACCTCTTCGAACTTCTTCGTGAGTTCGCGGCAGACGGCTGCTCGACGATCGGGCCCGAAGGCCTCCGCGGCGTCGGCGAGCGCCGCCGCAATGCGGTGTGGCGCTTCGAAGAAGACGAGCGTGCGCGGCTCATTCGCGAGCGCCCGCAGTGCCCCGGCGCGACCTTTGCGTGGCAAGAATCCTTCGAACACGAAGCGGTCGGTCGGCAGGCCGCTGAGCACGAGGGCAGTGAGCACGGCACTCGGACCGGGGAGAGCCGTGACCTCGACGCCCGCCGCGATAGCGGCTTCGACGAGCACGAAGCCGGGGTCGCTCACCGCCGGCATTCCGGCATCACTGAGCACGAGCACGTCATCGACCCGAGCCAGCTCGACGAGTTCAGCGGCCTTCTGCCGCTCGTTGTGCTCGTGCAGCGGAATGAGCCGCGGCCGGTTCTCGATACCGAGCGCGCGCAGCAAGTGCGCCGCCGTGCGGGTGTCTTCCGCCACGATCGTGCTGGCCTCGCTGAGAGCCTCAATGAGGCGGCGGCTCGCGTCGCCGAGGTTGCCGATGGGGGTGGCGGCGAGCACGATCATGCGCCCATCCTCCCACCGGGCATCGTGACGACACCGCGAGAGGTGGATGCCCCGCCTACGATGGGCGAGTGCACGGGCCCGAACTGCAGTCGCATCGACGCAGCGCCGTGCACACTCGACTGCTGCACTGGGGAGTTCCCGCGGCGGTACTCGGCATCGCCGCCGCCACGCGGTTGATCGGCCTCGAGCACCCCGATGAGCTCGTCTTCGACGAGACCTACTACGTGAAAGACGCCGAGTCTCTGCGGCAGCTGGGCTACGAGGGTCGCTGGCCCGAAGGCGCCAACGAGTTGTGGTCAGCGGGCACTCCCGGTAGCCCGAGCGAGGCAGGCGCGTTCATCGCGCACCCGCCGCTCGGCAAGTGGGTCATGGCACTCGGCCTCGCCTTGCTCGGCCCCGAGAACCCCGCCGGGTGGCGATTGGGCACGGCAATCGCGGGGGTCGCGCTCGTTGGCCTCACGATGTTGCTTGCACACCTTCTTTTTGCGCGGCTCGTACTCACGGGCATCGCTGGCTTTTTGCTCGCAATCGACGGCAACGGCATCGTCATGAGCCGGGTCTCACTGCTCGACGGTGTGCTCGCCACGATCGTCGTGCTCGCCGTTGTCTTCGTCGTGCTCGATCGGCAGGATGCCCGCGCCCAGCTCGCCGCCTGGCTCGCCACGCGACGCGAGCGCGGTCGCTCGACAGACTGGGGGCCCGCACTCTGGGGGCGACCCTGGCTCGTCGCCGCAGGCGTGACCTTCGGTCTCGCAATCGCCGTCAAGTGGAGCGCGCTCTACGTGCTCGCCGCCTTCGCCGTTCTCACCGTCATCGCCGACGCCGTCGACCGTCGCCGTGCGGGCATCGCGTTGTGGGCGAGCGGAACGCTCCTCAAGCAAGCACCGACGAGCTTCGTGCTCATGATTCCGGCCGCTGCGGCAGCACACCTCATCACGTGGTGGGGCTGGTTCTCGACGAGCGGTGGCTATGGCCGCGATCGAGTCGTCACAGACGACAATCGACTTCCGGGCATCCTGGGCCAGTTGCCGGATGCCCTGCAGAACTGGTGGGAGTACCAGACGGCCGTCTACGGCTATCACGTGGGCGAGTCGAGCCCGCACGGCTATGAGAGCCCCGCGGCGCTGTGGCCACTCCTCGTGCGCCCCACCTATATGCACTACGTCGATCTCGGCAATGGCACTGCCGAGGCGATCAGCGGCATTCCCAACCCGCTCATCTGGTGGGCCTCGTGGCTCAGCGTGCTCGCCATCATCGTCGCGCTCGCGCTCAGCGCATTCTCTGCGTGGGCTGCCACGCGTCGAGCCCGCGGCGCCGCCGAGTTGCCCCCCGTGCTCGCGAAGGCCGCCGCGCTGCCGAGGCCAACCGTGGGGTCGACCGGGGCACTCGCCATCGTGCTCACTGGGGTCGGCGCGGGTTGGTTGCCTTGGTTGCTCTACCCCGAGCGCACGATGTTCTTCTTCTACACGATCGTGATCACACCGTTTCTCGTGCTCGCGCTCACCTCTGTGCTCGGTGCGGTGCTCGGGCCGCGCGACGTGGACGAGCCTCGACGTAGCGTCGGCATCGCGATCGTCGTCATCACTGTGCTTCTCGCACTCGCGATCAGCGTGTTCTTCCTGCCGTTGTGGACGGGCGCACCGACAGCTGTGGAGTGGCTGCGCTTGCGATACTGGTTGCCGACGTGGGTGTGACGCGATCTGGCGTCAGCGCTACAGGGGGGCAGCATGGGTAGCGGCGGCCGCGGTGTGCACGGTCGAGGCAGGCGCTTACCGCCTCCGCCCGTACACCGCCCGGCGCAGCAGCGCTTCGGCGGGCCCCGGCTTGTCGACCGCCTGCAGCACGTTCGCGATCACGAGGGTCGCGAGCCACGTGAGCACGGCGACCTGGGTGGCGACGGCGACGCTCGCCGTGGCACCGAGGCCGAAGCCGTAGGGCGCGAAGACGACGACGAAAACGAGTGACTGCGCTAGGTAGCCCGTGAGCGAGCGCTGACCGAGCGCGCTGAGCAACCGGGCGACGACACCGGGTGGTCGAGTACGCACGGCGACTCCGCCGACGAGCAGCGCGGCGAGAGCCGCGTACGCTGCGCCCCCTACTGCGCCCGTGCCCGCGTGCAGCATAGCCGCGAGCGGTTCAGCGAGAGGGTGCAGTTCGATGACGTCGAGCAATGCGAGCGCGAGCGGAAGAGCGCCGAGGATCGACACGGGAAGGCCGATCGCGGCCACCAGCCCGAGCGAGCGACGGTGCGCTGCCGGTTCGTCGAGAACTCGGCATCGCGCCGCCCACAACCCCAGAATCATCGGCGCGAGCAAACCAAGGCCGCCGAAGGGCACCGAGACGAGCGCAATGCTCCACTCGCCGAGTCGCGCGAGAACTGCGGCGAGATAGGTCTCGGCGGCGGGCGAGCCGAAGAAAGCAAGGCTGATGCCACCGCCCGGAACCGACGCAAGCACCCCGCTCAGTCCTTCGGCGATTCCCGTCAGCACGAGCAGAACGAAGGCGATGCCGCCCACGAGCGCGAGCACGCGACCCGATGCTCTGATCAGCAGTACGAGCCCGAGCCCCAGCAGACCGTAGGTGCCGAGAATGTCACCGAAGAACAACAGCACTCCGTGAAACGCTCCGAAGACGATGAGCCACAGGTTGCGGCGCACGAGCAAGCGCCGAGCATCCACCCAGTCCACGCCGCGCGCCGTCTCACGCAAGAGAATCTGCGTCATGCCGTAGCCGTAGAGCAGAGCGAAGAGCGGGTAACTGCGGTTGTCAGCAAAGGTTGCGACGAAAGCGTTGACCCAGGGGTCGGCCGCGGCATCGGTGACGGGCTTGAAGAGAATGCCGAGCTCGCGTCCGTAGAGGAAGAAGGGCACGTTTGCGAGCGCGATGCCGAGCAGCACGAGGCCGCGGGCAACGTCAGGGGCCGGAGACCGCTGCGCGCGCGGAGTCGCGGCGAAGCTCGTGTGCCGAGGGTTGGGCTGAGCATCCGTGGTCATGGCTCCACGATAAGAGCGGCCGCACCGACTCGCCTCCGTCGCACGACGGATGCTCGGCGCACGTTACGGCGCGTGACAACCCCGCCCACGCGAGTCCATGGGCCGCCGTACCCTGGAGGGATGGCCGACCGCGACTATGGTTTCCGCACCCGTGCACTACACGCGGGCAACGTTCCCGACTCGGCATCAGGGGCCAGGGCCCTGCCGATCTATCAGACAAGCGCCTTCGTCTTCGACTCGACCGAAGACGCGGCTGCACGCTTCGCCTTGCAGAAGTACGGCAACATCTACTCGCGCCTCGCGAACCCCACGATCGCGAGCTTCGAAGAGCGCATCGCGAGCCTCGAGGGCGGGCTCGGAGCGGTCGCCACCGCGAGCGGGCTCAGCGCGCAGTTCGTCACGATCGCCTCGCTCGCGGGCGCGGGCGATCACGTCGTCGCCTCGTCGAACCTCTACGGCGGCTCGATCACGCAACTCGACGTCACCCTACGTCGTTTCGGGGTAGAGACGACGTTTGTCGCGAGCGATGACCCCGCCGACTACGCCGCGGCGATCATCCCCGGCCGCACCAAGCTCGTCTTCGCTGAGACGATTGCCAACCCCAGCGGCGACATCGCCGACATCGAGGGTCTCGCGGCCGTCGCGCACGCCGCAGAGATCCCGCTCATCATCGACTCGACGATCGCCACGCCCTACTTGTGCCGACCGATCGAGTGGGGCGCCGACATCGTCATTCACTCGGCGACGAAATTCTTGGGCGGTTCGGGCACGACCCTCGGCGGAGTGGTCATCGAGTCGGGTCGCTTCGACTGGTCGAACCACAACTTTCCGCTCTTCGAAGAAACTGTGCCGCACTACGGCGGGCTCACCTGGTACGGCAACTTCGGTGAATATGCGTTTCTCACGCGGCTGCGTGCCGAACAACTGCGCGACATCGGCCCCTCGCTCGCACCGCACTCAGCCTTCCTGCTTGCCCAGGGTGTCGAGACGTTGCCCTACCGCATGCAGGCGCACGTCGACAACGCGCGCGTCGTTGCCGAATGGCTCGCCGCCGATGACCGCATCGAGACGGTCAACTGGGCGGGCCTGCCTTCCCACCGTCACCACGACCGCGCGGCGAAGTACCTGCCGCTCGGCCCGAGCTCGGTCTTCGGCTTCGTCGTCAAGGGCGGCCGCGCCGTCGGGCAAGGCCTCATCGAAAACGTCGAGCTAGCGAGCCACGTGGCGAACATCGGAGACGCGAAAACGCTCATCATCCACCCCGCGTCGACCACCCACGCGCAGCTCACCGAACAGCAACTCACCGATGGCGGCGTGCACCCTGGTCTCGTGCGGCTCTCGGTCGGCATCGAAGACGTCGACGACATCATCTACGATCTCGATCAAGCACTGGATGCTGCACTGAAGGGGGCGTCAGCATGAGCACCTCCACCACTGCCGAGTCTGTCGATCAGGCCACGGTGACCCTCGCCAACGGGCTCACGTGTTCGATTCCGGCGAGTTCACCGCTGGCCAAACTGCTCAAGTCGCAGCGCACGTGGGTCGGGCCGAGCGCGAAAGAGCGGCTGGGCATCCTGCGTCGCGCGAAATCGATCGCGATCGTCGGCGCCTCGCCCAACCCGGCCCGCTCCTCCTACTTCGTCGGCACCTACCTGCAGCAGTCGAGCGACTACCGGGTGTACTTCGTCAACCCGAACGCGACCGAGATTCTGGGTCAGCCCGCGTACCCCGACCTCGCCTCGCTGCCCGAAGTGCCCGACATTGTCGACGTGTTCCGCAAAGCCAGCGACATTCCCTCCGTCATCGATGACGCGCTCGCGGTCGGCGCGCCGACGGTGTGGGTGCAACTCGGCATCTGGAACGAAGAAGCCGCTCGCTACGGCGAGTCGAAGGGGCTCACCGTCGTCATGGACCGCTGCATCAAGGTCGAGCACGCCCGCTTCCACGGTGGACTGCACCTCATGGGTTTCGACACCGGAGTGATCTCGTCGAAGAAGCAGGCCCGCTAACCCCGGTCGTCCGTCTCCTCTGACGGCCCTAGTCTCCCGTTCCGGTCCTGGTGAGTAGGTCCGTCAGAGGAGACGGACGACGGCGGGCCGGCGTGAACCGCGTACGGTCGACCCATGACCACTCCTCTCACCGTGACGATCATTGGCGGCCCCACCGCGCGACTTGAGTGGGGCGGGCTGCGCGTGCTGACCGACCCGACGTTCGACGGGCCGACGGTGTACGGACCCGAGCCTGACGACCTCACGAAGACCAAGAGCCCCGCTGTCGACGCCGCCGACCTAGGCCGCATCGACCTGGCGCTCGTCTCGCATCACCACCATGAAGACAATCTCGACCACGCCGGTCGCGCCTTCGCACTCACGCTGCCGCTCGTGGTCACAACGCCCGAGGCGGCTGAAGAACTTGCCGCTCGCGGCGGTAGTGCGCGCATCATCGGGCTCACCGACGGCGAGACTATTGCGCTTGACGACGCCGCGGTTGTCGGCGACCCTGTCGCGTCGCGCGCGCCGCACGGTGCCCGACTGCACGTCGTGCCTGCCTTGCACGGCCCCGACGGCATCGCGCAGAAGCTTGGGCCGGTGTGCGGTTTCGTGCTCGTGGCACCAGAGCATCCCACGGTCTACGTCTCTGGCGACAACGCGCAACTCGGCGTCGTTGAGGCGGTTGCCGCCCGATTCGGCCCGGTGGATGCTGCACTCCTCTTCGCCGGAGCTGCCACGGTGCCGTCCATCCCCGCGGCGCTCACGCTGACTGCCGCCGATGCTCGCGCCGCTGCCGTCGCGCTCGGCGCACGCCGAGTCGTGGGGCTGCATGTGGACCAGTGGACGCACTTCGCCGAGTCGCGCGCAGACCTCGAGCGAGAGTTTGCCGGGCTCGAGTCGCCCGCGGGTGGCCCGCTACTCGCGCACACGCCGCTGGGCGTGCGCGTCGAGCTCGAGCTCCAAAGTGAAGAGCGCAATCTCCACTGAAGGAACTACTCACCCACTCAGGACAGGGTGAGTAGGGCCATCAGAGGAGACGGAACGTCGACCTAGAAGTCGGTGTTGAGCGGGTGAGCGCCGACGCGCTCGTCACGGTCGGCAGCCGCGATCGTCGCCATCTCATCGTCGCTGAGCTCAAAGTCGAAGACGGTCGCGTTCTCGATCATGCGCTCGGGGCGAGTGGTCTTGGGGAAGACGATCGTGCCTTCTTGCAGGTGCCAGCGAATGACGACTTGCTGCACGCTCTTGCCGTGTCGCTCGGCGATCTCGGCGAGCCCCGGCAGTTCGGCAAGGTCGTACTTACCTTGACCGAGCGGGCCCCACGCTTCGGTGAGGATGCCCCGCTCGGCGTGGAATGCCCTCAGGTCGCGCTGCTGAAACGCGGGGTGCAGTTCGACCTGGTTGACCGCTGGCACCACGTCGGTCGCCGCTGCGAGGTCGTCGAGGTGCGTCTGCATGAAGTTCGAGACTCCGATGGAGGTCGCGAGACCGGCCTCGCGCAACTCGATGAGCGCTTCCCACGCCTCGACGTGCTTGCCATACTTCGGTGCTGGCCAGTGGATGAGGTAGAGATCGACGTGCTCGAGACCGAGTCGCTCGAGGCTGGCCTCGAGCGCGGCACGTGCGGTGTCGCGACCTTGATCGCTATTCCACAGCTTGGTGGTGACGTAGATCTCGTCACGCGGAACGGCGCTCGAGGCGATGGCGCGGCCGACGCCCTCCTCGTTGTTGTAGATGCGCGCGGTGTCGATGTGTCGGTAGCCCACTTCGAGAGCGTCGGAGACGATGCGCTCGGCCTCGTCGGGTTCGACGAGGAAGACGCCGAGCCCCAATTGCGGAATGTGCTGGCCGTCGTTGAGCGTGAGGTGCGGGGTCGCGATGGCGTCAGTCATGCACCTATCTTGCTCGACGAAGCAGGGACTTCCCTCTGCTCTGGCCCGATATACGCGCTGAGCGGACGAATGAGCGCGTTGGCGGCGCGCTGCTCGCGAATGTGCGCCGTCCAGCCAACGACACGACTGGCCACGAAGAGCGGCGTGAACTGTTCGGTGTCGAATCCCATGAGGTGATACGCCGGACCGCTCGGGTAGTCGAGATTGGGCTTGATGCCCTTGCGTTCGTCCATGGCCCGCTCGAGGGCATCTGCCAGTTCGGCGAGGTCAGGGCGGTTGTAGTGAGCGATGAGTGTGTCGAGCGCCGCGCGCATCGTGGGCACGCGCGAGTCGCCGTTCTTGTAGACGCGGTGACCAAAGCCCATGATCTTGCGCTTGGCGGCGAGCGCCTCATCGAGCCAGGCCTCGGCGCGCGAGGCTTCGCCGATCTCGTCGAAGACGTGCATGACCGCCTCGTTCGCACCGCCGTGTAGTGGGCCCTTGAGTGCGCCGATGCCCGCCACGACTGCCGAATAGATGTCGCTCAACGTGCTCGTCACGACGCGCGCCGTGAAGGTTGAGGCGTTGAACGAGTGCTCTGCGTACAGCGTCATTGACACGTCGAACGCTCGCTCGACGACGGGGTGCGGCTCGTCGCCAAAGACCATCCACAAGAAGTTCGCGCTGAAGCCGAGATCGTCGCGCGGTGGCACCGGCTCGAGACCCCGGCGACGACGCTGGTCGTAGGCGATCATCGACGGAATCTGGGCGAGCATGTATATCGCGCGCCCGCGATCAAGCTCGTCGTCGAGCATGCCGTCGGGCTGGGTGAGCGTCGGGTCGATCGCACCGAGACCGCTCACGGCGGTGCGCAGCACATCCATTGGGTGAGAATCGAGCGGCGTCGTGTCGATGATCGTGCGCGAGCTCTCGTGAAGAGGCCGCAGACTGCGTTCGAGCCTCTCGAACTCGGCGAGCTGCGCCACATCAGGAAGCTCACCGTTCCACAACAGGTACGCGACTTGCTCGAAGCGACAGTGTTCGGCGAGGTCTTGCACGGGGTAGCCGCGATAGAGCAGCGAGTTGGTGTCGGGGTTGACCTTGCTGATGGCCGTGGAGTCGACGACGACTCCGGCCAATCCTTTGCGAATCTCGGTCTCGGTCATTCGTGCCCTCCTGGGGTCAGCGGCCGCGGTAGGTGAAGATGCTCGAGTCGAAGGCGTTGTACGCCTCGTAGTCGAGCAACTCGTAGAGCCTGCCTCGAGTCTGCATGCTGGGCACCTCAGAGTCGAGGGTTCCGGTCTCGAGCAGGGCATCCAGCCCCCGTTCGATCGCGCCGAAGGCGATGCGCAACAGCGAGACGGGGTGAATGACCATGTTGACGCCCACGTCGGCGAGCTGCTGGTGGGTGAAGAGCTCGCTCTTGCCGAACTCCGTCATGTTGGCGAGGATCGGCACGTCGATGGCCGCGCGCACGGCTGCGAACTCGTCGAGGCTCGCCATCGCTTCGGGAAAGATCGCGTCGGCTCCGGCGTCGACGAGCGCGCGCATGCGGTCGAGGGCCGCGTCGAGCCCCTCGACCCCGCGAATGTCGGTGCGCGCCATGATGACGAGCTCGCGGTCGCGGCGCGCGTCGACAGCGGCACGAATGCGCTTGACGGCGGTCTCGGTGTCGACGACCTGCTTGCCGTCGAGGTGCCCGCAGCGCTTCGGATTCACCTGATCTTCAAGGTGCAGCCCGGCGACCCCAGCGTCTTCGAGTTCGTGCACCGTGCGGGCTACATTCATGGGCTCGCCGAAGCCCGTGTCGGCATCGACGAGAGTGGGCAGGTCGCTCATGCGGCTGATCTGGTGGGCGCGCTGCGCGACCTCGGTGAGCGTCGTGAGGCCGATGTCGGGCAAGCCGAGCTCGGCGGCCATCACAGCACCCGAGATATACGCGCCGTGGAAGCCTTTCTGCTGGATGAGTCGCACACTCAGCGGCGTGAAAGCACCCGGGAAGACCTGTAGGCGTCCGCTCTCGAGCCCGTCGCGAAAGGCCGCGCGCCGCTCGGTGGGCGTTGTGGTGGTCGAGAGCATCAGAAGAGTCCCTTCGGGGCAGCGGGCAGCGGGTGAGCAGCCGTGACGGTGAGACCGCCGAGTTCGGCGGGGCTCAACTCGGGCAGGCGCTGAGCGACATCGAGGAAGCGCTCGATCTCGTCAGGGGCGAGGATGCCCTCCGCGAGCATCCGGAACTTGCCGACGTACTCGGCGCGACCGAAGGGCCGCGCGCCCAGGGGGTGCGCGTCGGCGACGGCGATCTCGTCGACCACGCGCGTGCCGTCGGTCAGCTCTATCTCGATGCGACCGCCGAAGGCCTTCTCGCTCAGGTCGAGCGAGTGGTAGCGGCGGGTCCACTCTGCGTCTTCGGTCGTCGTGATTTTGTGCCAGAGCTCGACGGTGTCAGGGCGGGCAGCGCGCTCGGGAGCGTACGAGTCGACGTGGTGCCACGCTCCGTCTTGCAGCGCGACGGCGACGATGTACGGAATCGAGTGGTCGAGCGTCTCGCGGCTCGCGGTGGGGTCGTACTTCTGCGGGTCGTTGGCTCCCGAGCCGATGACGTAGTGCGTGTGGTGGCTCGTGTGCAGAACGATGCTCTTAACGCTGGCAGGGTCCCGCAGCTCGGGACGCTCGGTGCCGAGGCGGCGCGCGAGGTCGATCCAGGCCTGGGCCTGGTATTCGGCAGAGTGCTCTTTCGTGTAGCTGTCGAGGATGCCGGTGAGCGGCTGACCGCTGTCGGGAAGCGGAACTTCGTAGCGAGCATCCGGGCCGCTCAGCAGCCACGCAATGAAGCCATCTTCGCCTTCGTAGATAGGGCTCGGGCTGGTCTGGCCGCGCATGGCACGATCGACGGCTTCGACGGCCATCTTGCCGGCGAAGGCGGGGGCGTGCGCCTTCCAGGTCGAGATCTCGCCCTTGCGCGACTGGCGCGTGGCGGTCGTGGTGTGCAGGGCCTGGCCGATGGCCTGGAAGATTGTGGCCTGGTCGAGACTCAGCAGGGTGCCGATGCCGGCGGCGGCGCTCGGGCCGAGGTGGGCGACGTGGTCGATCTTGTGCTCGTGCAGGCAGATGGCGCGCACGAGGTCGATCTGGATCTCGTAACCGGTGAGCAGGCCCTTCAGTAGTTGGGCGCCGGTGGCTCCGGTGTGCTGAGCGACGGCGAGGATCGGCGGAATGTTGTCGCCGGGGTGCGAGTAGTCGGCGGCGAGGAAGGTGTCGTGATAGTCGAGCTCGCGCACGGCGACGCCGTTGGCCCAGGCGGCCCATTCGGGGCTGTATCGCGTGTCGGCGGGCGTGCCGAACACGGTCGCGCCAGGGCTGTACGGGTGGGCTTCGGCTTGCCCGCGCGCGCTGACTACGGGGGCTCGGTCGAGGCTCGCGACGGCGACGGCGGCGTTGTCGATGACGCGGTTGATAACCATGTCGACGCTCTTATCGTCGAGCGGGCGCTCTTGCTCGGCGGCGAGCGCGGCGAGTTTTCCGGCGAGTTGGTCTTTCGGGGCGAGCGGCTCGCTGCTCTTGTACGTGCGAATAGTGTGCGCAGCGGTCATGGGGTCTCCTGGGTGAGTGCACCGTTGTGCGGCAAACGGTGCAGGATGCTTGTCAGTGCATTGTGCAGGTGCAAGTGCGTTGCGTGCGCTGCGCGTTCTGCGTCACGTTGCGCGATCGCGTCCGCAATGGCTTGGTGTTCCGTTGCTGCCGCAACGAGTCGTTCCTCATCATCTTTGGCAAGCCGACGAACGCGCTGGAGATGCAACCGAGTGCTCGCGATAGCTGACCTGAGGTAGGGGCTGCCAGCGATAGCCGTATCAACGGCTCCGTCGAACACCGCCACTAACGAGTAGTACCTGTGCCGGGTGGGATCGTCGTCCGAAATTTCTCGGGGAACACGGGAGAACTGACGGGCTATCCTCGCGAAGATTTCCTGGTCGCCTCGATGAGACGCCAGACGAGCTGCTTGCTCGTCCAACGCGCGACGTAGCTCAAACAGGGCGACCACGTCACGAGCGTCGATGGCGCTGACGACGAGCGTTCGCGGGCCAAGCACCGTCACCAGGCCATCAGAGATAAGTCTCGCGATGGCCTCTCGCACTGGCGTCCGACTTATCCCGAGGCGCGCGGCCTGATCAAGCTCGGTCAACGGCGAGCCGGGCAGCAAAGTGCCTTCGATAATCCGCTCCCGGAGATCGTTGTACGCCCGCCCCGCGGAAGTGTTCTGCTGGGTGTCGTTCTTAGTCGTGGCTGTTCTCGCGAACGCCGCATCTGTGACCATCTGATTAATGTATACGCTAACTGGCTGGCAGGGCAAACTTGAGCCCACTCCTTCGTTCTACGTATACATCTTCACACTTTACTGTACCATTCATCTCAGATACGGCTGGGCCTGACGCATCGCGCCGGTTCGGCTGAGACTCACTCGCCGATCAAGGAGGACCCGAGTGAACACGAAAGCCGCTAGCTCACCTGACTTCGAGACCGTGAGGGGCTACCGAGCGGTCTTCGACGCTAGCGTCCGTGACCCGCTTGCGTTCTGGGCCGAGGCCTCACGCGCCATCACATGGGACGTCGCCCCCGAACGGATACTCGACGATTCAGCTGCGCCTCTGTACCGATGGTTTCCCGACGCCTGGCTCAATACAAGTGTGAACGCACTGGATCGGCACGTCGCTGACGGTCGCGGTGAACAGGTTGCTTTGATCTATGACTCACCCGTCACGAGCACCACAAATCACTACACCTACGCGGAACTCTTGAGGGAGGTTGAGCGTTTCGCCGGCGTACTTGCCGACGCCGGCGTTCGAAAAGGTGATCGTGTCGTCATCTACCTACCGATGATTCCAGAGTCTGTTGTTTCGATGCTTGCGTGCGCACGGCTGGGGGCAATTCATTCCGTCGTGTTCGGCGGCTTCGCTGCGAATGAGCTTGCAGATCGCCTGGATGATGCGGAACCGAAGGTCATAGTGGCCGCTTCTGGTGGAATCGAGCCGAGCCGAGTCGTCGAGTATTTGCCGACAATCGTGGAGGCAATGGGACGCGCCCGACACCGGGTTGGCACGGTCATCGTCAAGGACAGGCCTGAGGTGCCTGGTTCGGCCGCCGAGTTCGCAGATTCGGGAGAAGGTGCGAGGTGGTGGGACTACGACGAGAAGATGAGTTCTGCTTCCGCGCACCCAGCCGTTTCGGTCGCCGCTACCGACCCGCTGTACATCCTGTACACCTCGGGCACCACCGGCGCGCCCAAAGGGGTCGTCCGCGATAACGGTGGTCACGCTGTCGCCCTGGCTTGGTCAATGCGACACATCTACAACGTCTCTCCTGGCGACGTGTTCTGGGCGGCCAGCGATGTGGGATGGGTCGTCGGCCACTCCTACATCGTGTACGCCCCCCTCCTCGTCGGCGCCACCACGGTGCTCTATGAGGGCAAGCCGGTCGGCACTCCCGACCCGGGCGCCTTTTGGCGGGTGGTTCAAGACCACGGCGTTGCGGTGCTGTTCACCGCCCCCACCGCGCTACGGGCGATCCGGAAAGCTGACCCCCATGCTGCGCTCTCACACGAATACGAGTTGAGTTCGTTGCGCAGCCTCTTCCTCGCAGGAGAACGACTCGATCCGGAGACCTGGACCTGGGCGACAGCGCTACTCCGAAAGCCTGTCGTCGATCATTGGTGGCAGACCGAGACCGGCTGGGCCATTTGCGCCAGCCCCCGTGGTATCGAAGAGTTGCCATTGCGAGCCGGTTCGCCTTCGGTCCCCGTTCCTGGGTTCGACGTCACCGTCGTCGATGAGAACGGTCAGCTCGTACCAAGACTCACAGAAGGAAACATCGTCATTGGGCTTCCGCTGCCTCCCGGTACGTTAACTTCCCTATGGCACGGCGACCAGCGATACATCGACTCGTACCTGTCAGTATTCCCCGGCCATTACCTGACCGGCGACTCGGGATACTTCGACCGCGACGGCTATCTATACGTGATGGGCCGCACTGACGACGTGATCAATGTGGCTGGCCATCGTCTCTCGACCGGAGCATTGGAGGAAGTGCTGGCACAGCATCCGGCGGTCGCGGAGTGCGCAGTCATCGGAGTGCGCGATGAGGTGAAAGGGCAGAAGCCCCTCGGCCTGGTGGTGCTGAAGAACGGAGTGGAGCTGCAGGAGGACTCTCTCAGAAACGAGCTGGTTTCCCTAGTGCGCGAGAAGGTTGGTGCCGTCGCCGCCTTCCGCGATGCGCGGGTCGTCAGCGCGCTGCCAAAGACTCGCTCTGGCAAGGTTCTCCGAAAGACAATGCGCCAGATCGCCGACGGTGACCACTTCGTGGTGCCCCCGACGATCGACGATGCCTCGGCGATTCAAGTGATCGTCGACGCAACCCTCGATCTCCGACCGTAACCGAGTAGCTCATGATGGCGATAGCAGTCTGTCGCGAACCTGCTGAAGCAGTTCGGGGTCCGGAGCGGGTGCCCCGATAAGTTGCGCGTAGTAGATGCCATCGCCCACTAGACGGATAATTTCGACCAGGACCTCGTCATCCACCTCTGCGGAGAGACGCATTCGCCATCGGTCGGCTAGCTCATTCACAACGTCAGCGAGAGGCGCGGTAGGTCCACTTCGGATCAGTGCAGCCAGCGATCGGGCGACACGCATATCTCGACTAGCTTCCGTCGTGGGAGACGACGACGAGAGGGAGAGCCACGCAGCAGCCACCCCTTCCACCGCGGCTGTTGCCTCGAACTCAGCTTCAGCGCGTGCTGCCCAACGGCGGAGCAGTGCCTCCAGCAGGGAGTCCTTGCTGGGGAAGTGGTAGAGAACTCCACCCTTAGTTAGGGCTGCCCGGGCGGCGACGGCTTCAAGGCTCGGGGCCTCAGGGCCGGCGTCAAGAAGCTCATCCTCAAGGGCGTCCAAGATACGGTCTCTCTTGCTCGGTCTGGACATGCGCTCCAGACTAGTCAAATTTCTGTACTGATTGGTTGGTATACCGTTTGGTGCAGTAATGTGTGTGTCATGCAAATTGGCGGACTCTTCGGTGTGTTTATTGGCGGCGCACTTCCGTGGCTCGAGGCGGTCATCGTTATCCCGGCGGGCATAGTGGCCGGACTCAGCCCTATCCCCGTTGTGCTCGCAGGGTTCTCGGGCAACTTGCTCACCATCGTGTTGGCTGCGGTATACGGGGAGAGAATTCGACTGTGGTGGAGGAGCAGAAAACAACGGAGGGCAACCGCGGATGAGAACCAAGCCCTGACCGTCGCCACCGACGGATCCGCGCGAGCACATCGAATCCAGCGAGTGATGGAGAGGTGGGGCTTGCCCGGCCTCGCGTTACTCGGGCCCATCGGTCTCGGCACTCAGTTGTCCGCAGTGCTGGCCGTGTCCACAGGAGTCAGCGCGTTGCGGACGTCCGTTTGGATCGGAACGGGCACCGCGGCCTGGTGCATCACGGCTGCAGTGCTCGCGAGTGCCGGGTTGTCATTCTTGGGGGTCGGCGCATGAGAACAAGACGTACCCGATCAGCCCGACAAGCCAAGGGTGTCGTGTCCGAGACTGCTGGTTCCTTACCGACAATTCACAACCATCGACACCCCCCAGCCCTGAGGCGGGCCGCCCAGCGCTTGCCGTTTCTCGTCGGCGGTCGTGACCCGAAAACGTGGTTCAAGATCGATCAGATCGACCCGTTGACCTTCGCGATCCACGAGCCGCACTACTGGCAACGCACAGTCATGTACTTGCTCGTGGGGAACAAGCGGGCCTTGATCTTTGACACCGGTTCAGGGCTTGCCGACCTGTCCGCAGTCACAAGGGAGTTGACCTCCTTGCCAGTAACGGCCCTAGCGTCACATATGCATTGGGATCACATTGGATGCCACTCCCGGTACGCACGAATAGCGGCACCCGCCATTCCGGAACTGAGGCACAGAACGCATGGTCGGTGGTTGGTGCCTGCTCGTCGATCGACGCTGACTCCCCGAGCCCGGTCCCTTCGAGTTACTGAATGGATCGAACCTGGCTCAATAATCGACTTGGGAGGGCGAGAGCTCGCCCTGCTCCTGACTCCCGGCCACACGCCTGACTCGATCTCGCTGCACGATCGAGCGCGTAAGCAACTGTTTGTAGGCGACTTCGTCTACGACGGACCCCTCACCTTCGGTCTACTTCCAGGATCGGATTTCTCAGCGGCCCGAAGCAGCGCCCACCACTTGGCGGCTCTGAGCGACGTCAACATGGTTTTGCCCGGCCACTACGGCAGGCTCGATCCGGGGCGGCTTCCGCACCTTGAACAGTGCCTCGATCAGATCAACGACACCTCGACAGGGCTCAGTCGCGTCTTGCCACGCCGGTTCGACATTCAGGGCTTTCGGGTCTACCTACGAGGCGGCTCTGCGTCGGCCCCATAGAGGATGCACGCAGTCGAGACGCCGCTGGCCTTGACCATCCCCCCGCGCAACGTAACGGCATCGGCTCGGACGCTTACCGATCAGCGGTCCAGTAGAGATCGGCGAACGATTCCGCTCTTCTCGATGACCTTCGAGGAAGTCCCATAAAGAACCCAAACCTCCTGCTAACTCAACGGTAGCGACGACCCTCATCGCGCCGGTACAACCAGAGGGCGAGAGCCGCGGTGGCGAGGGTCCAGGCCAGGGCGCCGACGAGCATCCACAGTTCGGGGGTCGTTCCCTCGACGGCCGCGAGGGTCAGCTCACGGGCGTGGCGCGACGGAAAGAAGCGCGAGAGCGTCTCAAGCCACTCGGGGAAGAACTGGGGCGGGAAGAAGAGCCCGCCGCCGAAGGCGAAGCCGAACATGCCGACCTGGATCACCGCGATCGCCGCCTTCGACGAGAACGCGTAGCCGATCGCCGCACCGAGCAGCAGGAACGGGATGCTTGTGAGCGCCAGCACCGCGAGGCCCGCAATGAGGCCCAACACCGAGACGATCGCCTCCGTGGCGAGCGCGCCGACGATCAGCACCGGCACGAGCGAGAGGAAACTCAGCATGGCCGTCGACGTGAGTTGCGCCGAGATGCGCACCGCGGCCGGTAGCGGCAGGCTGCGCAAGTACGGGTTCCACGGCTTCTCGCGCGCTTCGGCAACGGTGAGCCCGAGGTTGAAGAGGGAGCTCACCATGACGGCGAAGACCGCGAGCGAGGCCACTGCCGCGGTCGCGAACACCGGGTCGTCAGCGACGGCACGGTTCGGTACCACGAAGAACAGCAGGCTCAACGCGGGAAAGGCGAGCGTGCCGATGACGGCGATGGGCACGCGCAGGGTCTCGACGACGAGCGCGCGCACGTGAGCGGCGTAGAGCGGCAGGGCGGGAACCGTGCGAGCGCGCGTCTCGTTCTCGGCGGGGAGGGTGGTGGTCATGCTGCATTCCGTTCGGTGAGCGAGGTGAGTGAGAGGAAGGCTTCTTCAAGCGAGGCCCCGCGCACGGCGAGCCCCGTGAAGGGAAGATCAGAGCGCACGAGGGCTCGCACGAACTCGTCGGCGTCTGCGACGGTAAGGCGAAGCCGGTCACCCGCGGTGTCTGCCCGAGCGACTCCCGTGAGCGCGGCGACCTGGTCGGGAGCGCTCGTCGCGAGTTCGACGTCGGCGGAGTCGACGCGATCGCGCACTGACGCGAGCGTGCCATCGGCGAGAACTCGTCCGTGGTCGATGACGACGACGCGTTCGGCGAGCGCCTCGATCTCCTCGAGGTAGTGGCTCGTCACGACGACTGTTGTGCCTGCGCCGTGGTGGCGGCGGATTGCCGCCCAGAGCCCGTGGCGAGCATCCACGTCGAGGCCAGTGGTCGGCTCATCGAGAAGCACCAGTCGCGGTCGCCCGACGAAAGCGAGCGCCACTGCGATGCGGCGCTTCTGACCGCCGGAGAGAGCGCCGCACTGACGTCGGAGCAGGTCACTGAAGCCGAACTCCTCCGCGATCTCAGCGGTCGGACGGGTGTCGGGATAGTGCGCGGCGACGAGCTCGACAACTTCTGAGACGCGCAGCGTCTCGGGTAGCGCGGTCTCCTGTGGCGTGCTGCCCAGGCCGAGACGGCGCGCGGCCGAGGCGGGGTCGCCCCCGAAGAGCTCGACGTGCCCCTCGGAGGGCCGGCGGCGGCCCAGCAGCAAGCTCAACAGCGTCGACTTGCCCGCGCCGTTGGGGCCAAGAAGCCCGATCAGCTCGCCCTGGTCGATGGTGAGATCGACAGCGTCAAGAGCGAGTGTGTCGCCGAACCGGCGAGTGACGCCGTCGAGTCGGGCGATCGTGATCATGAGGTTCCTCCTAGTAATGCGCGTAGTGCGTCGGTGTAGTCCTCGAAGGCGCGGCGGCCGCGCCGGGTGAGGGTGACGAAGGTGACGGGAGTGCGGCCCTGGTGGGCTTTGTCGACAGCGACGTACTCGGCCTCTTCGAGCTTGCGCAAGTGGGTCGAGAGGTTGCCCGCCGTCATGTCGAGCAGTTCTTGCAGTCGCGGAAAGGTGATGCGGTCGCCCTCCTCAAGACTCGCGAGGGTCGCGCAGATGCGGAGTCGCGCCGCGGCGTGGATGACCGGGTCGAGGTCGTTCATCGTGCTGCCCTGCGCAACGAGATGCTCATGACGATCGCGGCGACGAGGAAGGCGCCGCCGCCGAGCACTGCCATGACGAGGTTGTTCGTGGGGGCACCGAAGAAGGGTGCGACGGTACCGGTGACGATGATGACAGCGCCGAGCACGAGTTGGTCGATCGAGCGCCATAGCGCTGCGCCCATGAGGTACATCGTGCCCGCGACGAGTGCGTAGATTGCGGGGAAGAAGAGGCTTTGCAGTTCGCCATCCATGCCGTTGAGAGCCAGAGCGACACCCATGAGATAAGCCCCGAGTGAGACGACGGGCCACGCAATGCCGTAGACCGCGCCCGAGAAGTTCGACGGGCCTCGCACACCACGGTTAAGGCGCATGCCTATGACGGCCGACGTGACGATCGACCCGACGAGAAAGACGCCGAAGATGGTGCCCGCGATCGGCAACGGGATGCTGAACCACGGGTTGCCGCCCTCGTAGCCCGACCACAGGGCGAAGAAGCCGACCGACCATGCGACGCCCCAGACCCCGAGAATCCATGGGATTCCGCTGAGCTGGTCGCGCTCGAGCGCGGTTTGCTGGCTGCGGATGAGCGCGAGCGCTTCGTCGGCACTCGGCGGTGCGTCGTCGGGGTCGACGGGTGTGGGGAGCTCGGTGTGATCGGTCATGAGTACTTTGTAGCGCAAACCTCTTTGCGCGTCAAGTGAGTTTGCACGCGTGGCAACGACCCGCCGTGCTGCTGTGCGCCCTGCTTTTCGGTCCAAGGCGGGCAAACCTTGGGCGGAGGACCCCGCCGTGCGCTGTGTGCCTCTCGCGGCACATGCCTCGCGAGGCACACACGCCTCACACGATGCGCCAGCCGGTGCCGTTCAGTTCGGCCGGGCTAGTTGGGTCGCCCTAGACTGGAGGGCTCATGACTTCGCCCGACGATCTGCCAGCGCCCAGCATCCCGGGCCTCGCGATCACGTACCCACCCGACCTGCCGGTGTCGCAGCGTCGCGACGACCTGCTCGCGGCGCTCCAGGCCCACCAGGTCGTCATCGTGGCGGGCGAAACAGGCTCGGGCAAGACGACCCAGCTGCCAAAGATGCTGCTCGAACTCGGCCGCGAACGCATCGCGCACACACAACCTCGCCGCATCGCCGCGCGCACGATCGCCGAGCGGGTCGCGGAAGAACTTGGCAGCGAGCTGGGCGCCCTCGTCGGCTACAAAGTGCGCTTCACCGATCAGGTGAGCTCGAGCACGCGCCTCACCCTCATGACCGACGGCATTCTGCTCGCCGCCCTTCGCGGCGACCGCGACTTGGCGAACTACGACGCGATCATCATCGACGAAGCGCACGAGCGCAGCCTCACGATCGACTTCTTGCTCGGCTACCTCAAGCAACTGCTCCCCCGCCGCCCCGACCTCAAGGTCATCATCACCTCGGCCACGATCGACCCCGAGAGCTTCGCGAAGCACTTCGCTGACGCCCACGGTCGCCCCGCGCCGATCATCGAGGTGAGTGGGCGCACCTTCCCCGTCGAGATACGGTACCGGCCACTTGTCCCAGACGGCGCCGACACAGACAACCGCAGCACCGATTACCCCGGCGACCCCGATGATGACGAGGCCGACGGGCCGTCGACCCCGGGCGACGCGATCGACATGGTTGACGGCGTCATCGCCGCGGTCGATGAACTCGGCCGCGAAGGCGACGGCGACGTGCTCGTGTTCTTCAGCGGCGAGAACGAGATTCGCGACGCGGCGGATGCCCTCCGCGGCCACCTCGCCCGCCAAGGGCAGCGCGGCGCCGCCACCGAAGTGCTTCCACTGTACGGCCGGCTCAGTGCGGCCGAGCAACACCGGGTGTTCGAGCGGGCGCCCGCGGGCATCCGTCGCCGCATCGTGCTCGCCACCAACGTCGCCGAGACGAGCCTCACCGTGCCGGGCATCCGCTACGTCGTCGACACCGGCACCGCGCGCATCAGCCGCTACAGCGCGCGCGCGAAAGTGCAGCGCCTGCCCATCGAGCCGATCTCGCAAGCAAGCGCCAACCAGCGCTCGGGTCGTTCGGGGCGCACGAGCGACGGCATCGCCATTCGGCTCTATTCGCAACTCGACTTCGAGAAGCGGCCCGAATACACCGATCCCGAGATTCTGCGCACCAACCTCGCAGCGGTCATTCTGCAGATGATCTCGCTCGGGCTCGGCGATCTCGAGAAGTTTCCCTTCTTGCAGCCGCCCGATAAGCGCGGCATCAAAGACGGCCTCGACCTCTTGCTCGAGCTCGGCGCGGTCGAAGTGCGTGAGGGGGCGCATCGCATCACTCGTGTCGGGCGTGACATCGCGCAGCTACCGCTCGACCCGCGCTACGCGCGCATGGTCGTCGAAGCTCGCAAACTCGGAGTGGTGCGAGAGGTCACGGCGATCGTCGCGGGCCTGAGCATCCAAGACCCGCGCGAACGCCCCACCGAGAAGCGCGAGCGCGCCGACCAACTGCACGCCCGGTTCCGCGACCCGACGAGCGACTTCATTACCCTGCTCAATCTCTGGAAGCACTTGCAGAAGCGGCAAAAGGAACTCAGCGGCAACCAGTTTCGCAAAGAGGTGCGCGCCGAGTATCTCAACTACTTGCGCATTCGCGAGTGGGCCGACGTCGAGCGTCAGATTGCCAGGCTGGGGCCCAAGGCCGGGCCGATGCCCGAATCGTCGGACGCGAACGCCATCCACCGCGCCATTCTCAGCGGCCTCCTGAGCCACATCGGCATTAAAG
>Ga0075012_10000417_pt1 | contig 45880 bp, 50 predicted proteins | sample All_14_2_FD_71474 | JGI IMG/M metagenome (GOLD analysis project Ga0075012, IMG submission 71474) | Freshwater microbial communities in response to fracking from Pennsylvania, USA - Allegheny Zone_MetaG_DW_15 | ecosystem: Environmental > Aquatic > Deep subsurface > Groundwater > Drilled...
AATCTGCCCCGATCCCACACCCCGCATCCAAAACCTCAACTCCACCCGGAAAAAGCGATGCATGATAAGCCGCAATCCGCTCATGCGTCGCCATCTCCAACCCCGCGCGAGTAAATAGCATCATCGCCGCCCGCGAAAACTTCTCCCGACCCCGCTTCCGCATCTCCCACTGCCCAAACGCCCACCGCGAATACTCCGGCGAATACTTATCCCCCAGCTTCCCAATGTTCTTCGCCGTCGCCGCCAAATGCTGAGCTTCCGCCAAAACCGCTATCTGCCGCTCATTCACCACACAAGATTATTCCGTACTTTCACCGGTTTTTAACTTGATTGGTCACGTGACTAAAGAATCCCAGTCCCCTCGCCTCCAAGCACCACAGATGTACACTCATCAAGCGGCCCAAAACCGCTCTCCCAAGGTCAAAAGCGATGAATAACAACGGCAACCCCACCTCAACAACCGCCAACAAAACATGGCGTGAGAAAGTCGGCCTCGCCGAAATGCTCAAAGGCGGCGTCATCATGGATGTCGTCAACCCCGAGCAAGCCCGCATCGCCGAAGACGCTGGAGCTGTCGCCGTCATGGCTCTCGAAAGGGTCCCCGCCGACATTCGCAAAGATGGCGGAGTCGCCAGAATGTCCGACCCCGAAATGATCCTTGAGATCAAAGCCACCGTCGATATCCCCGTCATGGCCAAATGCCGCATCGGCCACTTCGTTGAAGCTCAAATCCTCGAAGCCCTCGAAATCGACTTCATCGACGAAAGCGAAGTCCTCACCCCTGCCGACCACGCCAACCACGTCGATAAACACGGATTCACCGTTCCCTTCGTCTGCGGTGCCCGCAACCTCGGCGAAGCCCTAAGGCGATGCGCCGAAGGCGCCGCAATGATCCGCACCAAAGGCGAAGCCGGCACTGGCGACGTGATCGAAGCCGTTCGCCACATGCGCACCATAATGTCCGAGATCCGAACCGTGCAAAACGCCCGCGAAGATGAACTCTTCGTCCTCGCCAAAGAGCACCAAGCCCCCCTCGACCTCATCCGCGAAGTAAAAACTCTCGGCAAACTCCCCGTCCCCAATTTCAGTGCCGGCGGAATCGCAACCCCCGCCGATGCCGCCCTCATGATGCAACTCGGTGCTGAAACCGTGTTCGTCGGCAGCGGCATTTTCAAGAGTGGCGATCCGGCCAAACGCGCCCGCGCCATCGTCGAATCGGTGCTGTTCTACAAAGATGCCAAAAAACTCGCCGAAATCAGCAAAAACCTCGGCGAAGCCATGGTTGGCATCAACTGCTCCACCCTCCCGCAAGAAGAACAACTCGCCACCCGAGGTTGGTAAGGGACATAGTTTCAAACTAAAAAGTAGGCGATTATGTCTATAAATTAGTCATAATCGCCTATAATTTAGTCGTATGATTCAAAAACGACTCCGACCCGGGCAAAGCTTATTCGGCACCGAGTCAGCTACCCGACTTCTCTTGCTTATCTACGCTCTCAAATCCAGTTATGCCAGCCAATTGGCAAACATAACCGGATATGGCGTCACAACCGTCAAGAATCAGATTCTAAACCTTGAAGACGACGGAATTATATCAATTCAAACTGTGGGACGCCAACGCATGATATCGCTCAATCCACAATTCTATGCACGCAAAGAGCTCGATCAACTCCTCGAATCAATGATTCAAAACAGTCCAGAAATCCTGCAATCGGCCGCAAAAATCCGGAGCCGTCCTCGAAAGACCGGAAAAGAAATCTGAAGAATGATTTCAACCACCTCAACTCTCGAAGAAATCGCTTACGCTGTATGTACTCTCTTCCACAATTGCGGCAAAACCGTCGTTCTAACAGGGGGAAGTGCCGCAACAATTTACGCTCCTGCTCATTACCAGTCGCGTGATTTAGATTTTGTAATGCAATTCTCCAGCGGTGGTTTAGCCGTTGTCCAAAAATTACAAGAACTAGGATTCGAATCCGGCCCAAGCTCCATTTACAAACATCCGAATAGCGCTTTTACCATCGACTTCATCGCAGGCGATCTCGCCGTTGGGGAGAAATACATTTCATCCTGGAAAACCCTCCACAAAGGGGATCAAATTCTCCATATCCTAAGCCCCGAAGACTGCATCTGCGATCGCCTCGCTAGCTACATCTACTGGAACGACTTTTCAGCCCTAAGCGCAGCAGCCGGAGTCTACAATACTACGCACGCGAACCTGGATGACGTGCGAACTTGGCTGGAAAAGGAAAATGCAGAAGTCGACCAAACCATCTCACGCCTCGTTGCGCTCGCCAAGTAACTCTAACCCACACATCCATAAGCGGGAAAAACAACAATTTCGACCCAAAAACAACTCAATCGATACACTTTTCATCCCATACACCACATAATCTTCGGGTGATGAACAAAAACCATATCAAACATTTCACCATCGGCACCCTAATCATTCTCGCCGCCGTAACCGTTGCATCCATTTCTATCCAAAACAAATATCAAGTCTCCCTCGATGGCAAACCCACCACCGCAACTGGTGAAATCATTAACGGCGAACCGTACATCAAAGCAACCGAAGTCGCCCGCCTCCTTGGAAAATCGTTCCGCTCAGATTCATCCACTTTCTATTTCGAAGACGGCAAAATCGGATTCAATCTCATCAAAAATCCCGGATTCGAAGAAGGCAAAGCTATCCAGTTCACAACCGATGAAATCGTCCCCATTCCCAATTGGACACGCGAACTTGGCAAACCCCAAGTCGCAGAATATGAAGTTGGTGAATTCAGTATCCCCGACGAAGACCGACCCCGAAATGCTGGCAAAAATTACTTTGCTGGTGCAATCGAAAAAGGCATTAACACTCTCACTCAATCAATCCCACTCGACGAGGCCCATGTCAATGCCGTCAAAAATGGCGCGAACTTCGATTTCACCGCTCATCTCGGTGGGTTCGAAGACCACAACGATCTCATCACAATCACTATCGAATGGCTCGACCAACACCAATCCAGCCTCGGCGTCGTCAAGGTAAAGCCGGTCACCCCTACCGAACGAAACAACATCACCAGATTCATCGCGCGTTCAACCAAAGGCACCGTGCCCAAAGCCACTACCCAAGTCCGCATCAAGCTCAGCACAACGCTCAACGAAGGCGAATGGCAAGACTGCTACGCCGACAACCTCAGTCTAACAATAAACAACTAATTCAGACAAATACTTAAGGGCAGGCAACCTCTGCCCCACCATTTTTCGTATAGTCTCATAGCATTGCTTTGACTAAATCTCAAAAACTCCTCCTTACAGCCGCAACCCTAAGCGTCGCCCTTTGGGCCATCCCAATCGCGCGCTATCTCATACTTCCGCTCGACTATCTCAACACCCATTTCCACGAGCTTGCTCACGCCATCATGGCAATCATCACTGGCGGAGAGCCCGACTATATACATGTTTACGCAGATGGCAGCGGTGTTACACCGGTCATGGGTGGAAATGTATTCCTGGTCGCCAGTGCCGGATATCCTGGAACCGCAATTCTCGGTGCTTCTCTCATAATTGCCGGAAAAACTCCCGAAAACTCCTCAAAACTCCTCAAAACTCTCGCAATCACCCTACTCATTTCGCTCATAACGCTGATTCGCGGTGACATAGTGGGGATTATCAGCGCCATGGTTTGGATTCCCACATTGTGGCTCCTCTCGCTCAAACTCAAAGGTGAAAACCTCCAATTTGCATCCCAGGTTCTCGGCGTACAAATGTGTTTCACCGCTTTTCAAGCCCTTCTCACCTTGCTTTCAATCTCCGCAACTTCAAATATCCCCACCGATGCTCAAATCCTCCAGCAAACAACTTGGATCCCCGATATCGTATGGGCATCACTGTGGACACTATTTTCACTAATAATCGTAATTTTTAGCCTCAAAACTGTATGGAGCCCCGTCCGTATTAAGGATAGGTAAAGACTCCCCCATGCGCGCAGAATCCCTCGATTTCCTCAAAACCCTCTGTAACACCCCATCACCATCCGGCTACGAAGAGAAAGCCGCCCAGGTTTATCGGGATTACACAAAAGGTTTCGCCGACGAAATCCGCACTGATCAGCACGGCAATGTGTATGCAATTCTGAACCCGCAAGCCGAGCAAAAAATCATGCTTGCCGGACATATCGATGAAATCGGCTTCCAGGTCCACTACATCGACGACAAAGGCTTTATCTATTTCCGAGGCATCGGTGGCCACGACACCATGGTTCCCGTTGGCAATCGCGTATTCATCCACGGAATCACCAAAGTCCCTGGAGTCATCGGCCGCAAACCCATCCACCTCCTCGAAAACGGCGAAAAAGATAAACGCCCCGACATGAGCGATATGTATATAGATATCGGCGCAAGTTCAAAAGAAGAAGTTCAGAAATACATCTCGATAGGTGATTGTGTTACGTATCAATGGGAATTCCAACAACTCCTGGGCGATCGCGCTGCTGCCCGTGGCTTCGATAATCGCGTCGGAACATTTGCCGTCGCCGAAGCTCTCCGCCACCTCAAAGAGTCTGGCCGCCTCAATCCCAATGTTGGCGTATATGCCGTCGCTACTGTTCAGGAAGAAATCGGTCTTCGCGGTGCTCGCACTGCCGCCCACGCCATCGGGGCCCAATCAGGACTCGCCGTCGATGTCGATTTCGCCATTGATCATCCTGGCCTGAGTCAAACCAAATACGGCCAAACTGATCTCGGAAAGGGCCCGAGCATCTGCCGAGGTGCAAACATCAACCCGATCGTCTTTCAGATGATTAAGTCTGCGGCTGATGAAGAAAACATCCCCTACCAAGTCGCCGCCGAACCCGGCGGAACCGGAACCGATGCCAACGCGATGCAAGTTGCCGGTATCGGAATGGCCACTGGCCTCGTCGGAATCCCCTTACGCTACATGCACACACCATGCGAACTCCTCAGCCTCGCTGACGCCGAAAACTGTGCATCTCTTATGGCCGCGTACTGTAGAAAGGTAACCCCAGAGACCGACTTCACTCCGCGAATTCAATAAAATATCCATGAAATGCTTAGGAAATTCAAATTCCTGAGCATTTTTGTCGGCTTCTCACCGCGTGCCCCGATATCATAGCGATAGGAAAACCACTATGTTGACCACCCTTGCATTCACAACCGCACTCTTAGCCACAACTCAAGACCCAATGATGTCCCCAATTCCGAAAACGGAATTATCCGCAATTTCCTTCCTCACAGGAGGATTCAAAGGCACAGGAACAGCAAGTGATCCAACCGGCGCAGTCATAAAAACCACCGGTACCTCCAGCGCAAAGATTGAATTCGATCGCTGGCTCAATATCCACTCAGTGTTCAATATGGGGCCACATAGCAAGCTCGAAGGTCGGATGCTTTTAACCTACAACTCAACCAAAAAGCAGTATGAAGGAACTTGGTTCGACAATATGTCCGACACTGCCCTCGCTGCACGTGGCTACACGGAAGGAAAATATCTCGTTCTGTTCAGCGATGAATTCGAGATGATGCCCGGGCAAAAGACGCTATTCAAAATCGTCTACAGCAAAGAGTCCGCTCGAAGCTACAAATTTTCGATGAAAATGAAAGCAGGCGATCAGTGGTTACCTATGATGACCATGGACTACAAACGCTAACCAAACCTCTAAGAATCCACGGAATCTTTACGACCTCCGTGGATTCCTTTCCAACTTTTACCCCCTAAACTTTCATAGAGTATAAATACTATGGTTACAACACTAACCCTCGCCCTCGCTCTTACAACTTTGACCCAGAATCAAGATCCGACTCAACAACCCGCGGTTCAGCAAAACCGGAACACTGTTCCGCGAGAATTAGATGAGCTCAAATTTATGCTCGGAACGTGGGAAGGCAAAGGTACGGGCAACGCACCCGACAAGTCCACTTCCCAAATTGATGGTTCTGCCAATGTAACCTTGGTTATGGATCGATGGATTCAGTGGGAAACCGTTGATAACGCTCCCGAAAGAGCAAGTATGCAAGGTCGCTTCATGATGACCTACAACCCGCTCCGAAAAGTCTATGAAGGTGTTTGGTTCGACAATCAGAACGGCTTTGCCACAGACTTCACGGGCAATTTCGCTAACGGCACCCTCAATCTAACAAGCGAACCAGTTCAAATGGAAGAAGGCGGTTCGTGGGTTTACACCGCTACTTACACTAAAAAGTCGGATACCGAAATGACATTTACCCTGAGTACGAACATGGATGGTCAAAATGTCAAAATGGTCGACTATGTTTACATGAAGCGCTAAACTGCGATTACGAACATACAAAAGGGTGAACCCGCACGGGTTCACCCTTTTCGTCGTAAACTGAATGTAGTGCCCCGATCAAAAGCCTTCACCCTGATCGAACTCCTTGTAGTGATCGCCATCATTGCAATCCTCGCCGCGATCCTTTTTCCCGTTTTCGCCCAGGCAAAAGAAGCCGCAAAGAAAGCCACTTGCACCAGCAACCTCAAGCAACTTGGCACCGCCTGGTATCTCTACCTCGGTGACTACGATGATCGAATGCCCGACCGCCGCGATCTCAAAATCACCGCCGATGGAGGTTTTCGTCCGTGGACAACCTGGCCCCCTTCCGATCCTCGTGGTGGCTGGATTCAAGAACCCCTTGCCCCATATAAAGCCAAACAAATCTTCACATGCCCAAGCACGGAAGGCATCTGGAAGAACGAACCCCAAGTCACGCAAAACGGCGTCAACTACTGGATTTGGCGGTTCGACCAAATCTCCGATCCGATTGCCCAAGATAACGGATGGGGCAAATCTCCCGAACAACTCACCGCCGATCTCATCGCCGCCGCCAACCCGTTCATCGGCATCCCTGATGGCCCGGCCGATGTCGAACTTGCCGTCGATCCCTATTTCCCCCGGACGGTTCCAACGATTCCGGCAGGATTAAGAGGCAGAGCCGTCCATTCCGGCGGTCGAAACCGCCTCTTCCTCGATACCCACGTCAAATTCCTCCGCGACATCCGCACCAACTAAACTCTGCGGTCTGATAACATCTCGATAGCTTTCCCTCCACATAACGGGAAGGTGAAGGGCTGTCCTCATGCCAGAAATCTCAAAGTGCCACCAAGATATCATCGCCGCCATCGATAGCCCAAAGCGCGAAGAAATCCAAACGCTTCACGATCTCATCACCAGTGTCGTCCCCGAATGGGAACAGTGGGAAACCAAAGGCATCATGGCGTTCGGACGCTACAGCTACAAGGGCGCCTCCAAAGCCTCGTCCGGTGACTGGTTCTTTATTGGACTCGCTGCCCTCAAATCCGGAATTGCAATCTACATCACCCTCAGCGAAAACGGTGTCATGCTCCCCGAATCTGCCAAAGGCAAACTCGGAACCTCTGACATCGGCAAAAGCTGCATCCGCACCAAATCCCTTGCTAAACTGAACCTCGAAGAACTCACAAATCTCCTCCACCGCGCAAAAGCCATCGTCGATGCGGGTGGCACCGGCCCCGGAGGATAGTTACGCCAAGAGTAGGGTGGCCATGGTTTCTAACCAATATCGTCATGATGGCCCTGGATAAGCAACGCGCAACCCGAAATTAACAAAGTAAAATTCCATCAGAATGTCCCAATCCTACTGTCGTATCGATGGCCTAACCGCCATAGAAACAAATACAGTCATCCTGTTTCGCCGCAAACCAAGCCACGTAACACAATTATTTGTCTGGGATTTTAATACCGACGAAGTCATAGTCGGTGACAAGATAAGGGCAAAATCATATTCACGTCGCTCCGACGTAACACCAGATGGCAAATACCTTCGACTTTCTTTCTAGGAAATGCAAGAAACTTGCCCGACTTTCCTCCAAATGTCTATCCTAGTAAATTAGAAGACTCGTTCACCGTACTCTCTATTCCACCTTCACTTGCGCCAGAGGCACTTTGGTTATCTTCAGATACATACGGAGGCGCCGGGAATTGGCGCGATAACCAGACCCTCATCCACTACCCATTCTTCGAGCGAACTGTCATGCCAGCACCCTCACAAATCGCCGTGCTTTTAGAAGGAATCGGCAACCCAGAATTAGCTATCTTCACGCTCAAATTGTTAGCGCGAGGCTGGGCAGCAGTTCCAAAACCCATAGAAATTCCCCGACCCCCCATTGAGAAAAAGAAGGTTCCAACTTACGAAGAGGCCCTGATAATCGGGGAACAAGATTATAATCTGAAACGAATTGTGCTACCAAACTTCAAATCGTTCCAAAAATCATTCAGTGGAGGTGAAATTACATATCACTATTCATGGGATGAAGAATGGTGTACTGTTCACGACAATCAAAGAGTTGTGCGACTGGAACTCCATACGCTTCACCACCACCCTCTCTGGATCGACGTCGACAACTCCGGTCGCCTCGTCTTCGCCAACAAAGGCTGCCTCTACGCCTGGAAAAACTTCCCTGAAGGCAAACCTACCCTCATCGCCGACCTCAACCCCAACAAATTCGAGAACATCCCACCCCCAGACTGGGCATTGGAGCCATGACAACTTCTCAGTGCCGAATAACCGCACTAGTCGCGCGGAAAGCAAACAAAGCAGTCATTTTTCGACGCGGCCCCAGCCGCCACTGGCAAATGCTTCTTTGGGATTTCGATAACGATGTGATAACTCCTGGTCAGTGGGTGAAGTCCTTTTCCGTTCACATTTGCAGCGTATCCGACGACGCACAATATGTTTCGATAATAGGATCAGACTATCGCCAACCACTAGCCATCCTTAAGTTGCGAAAATGGCTAGCCTTGTCTCATCCCCCTTACTTCACTGCGGTCGGTCTCTGGAATCTTTCTCCCTTATCAATACTTTCAAACCCAGAGAATAAAAATAACCTAAAAAAGTTCTCCCTTCCGGATAGCGCTCTAGCCCTCGCAAGACGTTCACTTAACTACAATTCACGCGCATCTTTCGAAGAAGAAGGGTGGATGTTCGAGTTCCCCGACGCCAAGTCAGAGGATTTCTTTTTTCGCGGATACCGTTCCCAGTCCAACCTCCCCGTCAGGCGCACGAAGACCGTATCAGGTGGAGAAATATGTATCGAAATCACTGGGAGAGATTGGCTGTGGCATGAGCAGTTCATAACCTCACTCATACGCAAAAACCCCAATGGTGAAGATGAGTTAGTCTTCTCTTGGTCAGAAAATAATTGGATCGACGTTGACAATTCCGGACGCCTCGTCTACGCCGACAAAGGCTGCCTCTACGCCTGGCAAAACTTCCCCGAAGGCAGACCAGCTCTCATCGCCGACCTCAACCCCAACATATTCGAAAGCATCCCTCCCCCCGATTGGGCACTCAAACCGTAAATTCAAGGATAAAATTTCTCCGAATGCAAGAAACCCATTGTAGAATTTTTGGAATCATTGCACGCACCGCAAACAAAGTAATACTTTTTCGTCGTGGGCCCAGCACCGAATCCCAAATGCTCGTTTGGGATTTTAACAACGATGAAATTCTTTCGGGACAATGGTTGAGAGCCAAGATTTACACAGATAGGTGTCGAGTATCCCCCGACGGCGAATATGTCCTCATAGAAGCAATGGATGCTTCCGAATTTGGACAATCGCGCCATGTGGAAAAGCTCTACCATTGGCTCGCCCTATCCAGGCCACCATATTTCAGCGCTATTGGACTCTGGCCCACTGATTTTTATGGAAGGATTGAGCGACCTTCAAACCGAAATAATCTTAAGAACGTGCACCTGTCTCAAAATGCCTTGAGCGTATTTCAAGCTTCAAATTCACAAAGCATATTTCTGCGTTCTGGATTTGTAATGCGAACAGAGAAAATCAAAAACTATCAAGTTTCGCAAAGGGCGCAAGTTTTTGATTTTGACCGAGTTCTTCATCTCGACATTGTTAGCGGCTTTAACCAACCTCCCTGGATCGACATCGACAACTCCGGTCGCCTTGTCTACGCCGACAAAGGCTGTCTCTACGCCTGGAAAAACTTCCCCGAAGGTAAACCGACCCTCATCGCCGACCTAAACACCAACAAATTCGAAAACATTCCACCTCCAGAGTGGGCACTCAAACCATAACAAGCACCACATAACCTAGAATCACCACCCGGAACAATCCGTTCACCCCGTGGGCAGACGAACGACCAAAGGGAGCGAGGAGGGCGTGGCCTTGGGCACGGGGTGAACGGCACTAACCCTACTGCAGAACTCGCAGCATATCCCCGCCTTGCGAAGGAGCCTTGTATCCCGCCCGAGCCAACCGCTCGCCCATCACCTTCTCACTAAACGCAATCGCGTTATAAGAACTCCGAATGAACGGACCGCTCGCCACAAACGCAAACCCAATCTCTTCGCCAATGACTTCATATTCCTTAAAAACATCCGGGTGAATGTACTCGTGAACCGGCAAATGCTTCATCGTCGGTCGCAAATACTGACCAATAGTGATCGCATCTACCCCAATCCGCCGCAAATCTTCAAGCGTCTTGACAACCTCTTCTCGTGTCTCCCCAAGCCCCAGCATCAAACCTGATTTTGTATAAATCGATGGGTCAATCTCTTTCACCATCTCCAAAACCCGCATCGTCCGCGCATATTTCGCCTGCGGCCGGACAATGGTATGCAACCGCTCGACGGTCTCAATATTGTGGTTATAAATCTCTGGGTGTGCCGCACAAACCGTACGTATGCACTCCTCATTCGCTTTAAAATCGGGCGTCAATATCTCAACAATAACATCCGGCAACTCTTTATGCAGAGCCGTAATTGTTCGCGCAAACTGCGTCGCGCCCTGATCTTTCAAGTCATCCCGCGCCACCGAAGTCACCACGACATGCTTCAACCCAAGCTCCTTAGTCGCCTTTGCCACATTCAATGGCTCAAACGGATCAAGTTCCAATCCCTTGCCGACCTTGATCGCGCAGAACCCACAACTCCGCGTGCAGGTGTCCCCCAAAATCATGAAGGTCGCCGTCTTTTTGCTCCAACATTCCGGCAAGTTCGGGCAACGCGCGCTCTCGCACACCGTGTGCAAGTTCTTCCCCCGCATCATCGCCTGAACCTCGTTGATCGTGTCAGGTCGCGGCAATCGAATCGTTAACCATTCCGGAAGGCGCTGGGCCATAAGCTCATTCTATCCTACGTCCCCTTCAGGACCTGAGGGAAGCTACGGTAACAAATGCTCACCAAAAAACTTGACGAGCTCACCCGTCAAGTCCACCTTCCCCGAATCCTGACCCTCCTTCCGCAGCGAAAGCGCTCCCATCATTCCCCCCGGCCAAACATGGCCCTGTCCCGGAATCATCACTAACCGAACAAAGTTCTTTTCCGTTTCACCTATATAATCGTGGGCCACCGTCCCATTCGCCAAAGTTGATTTCTTCGGCTCAGGTGGCAAACCCATCCACTTCGCCCAGCCCCCAACAATCGTCAAAACCGGCTCCGTTTTCCGCTTCACATTCCCCCACGGCAAATCCACAGTTCCCCCTTCCCAAAGCAAAAGTTCGTCCTTCTCTCCCGCATAAATCAGCGAAGGAATCACCTGCTTCGGCTTCGGCCCCAAATCGCATTTCAAATCCCCCGCCATCATGCCAATCCCTTTCACGCGGTCTTGCCAATGCACCGCCAATTTGTAACTCATAGCTGCGCCGTTCGAGTGACCTGCCAAAAAAATCGGCACCGCCCCAATCTCCGCCTCGCACTCTTTCAACATCTTGTCAAAAAATGCAAAGTCATCCACCTTTGCTCGCGGACCTCGGGAATTCAACTCACCCGAATTCCACAAATTAGGATTCTGCCGCGGATTCGCTGGTCGTCCCGCAAGTGCCGGTTGACCCGTTGGCAAAGCCACCGCAAATCCCGCTTTTGTCGCTTTGTCAACCCATTGGGAATCTGCCGCAAACTGGGGCCCCGATCCCCCCGCGCCGTGCATCGCAATGATCAAACCCTTCGCTTGCCCGCTCGGCTTCGCCCACACATAGTTCCATTTCAAACCGGCGGCATCGACTGTCTTCGTTTCCGAAACGGGCGCCAGCGCAAGCGCCAGAAAACAAGCGAGGGTTGTCATATCCCCCAAGACGTTACAGTTGAAAAAGTGTTCATTAAACCCATCTAGTATTAACACTCGAAAAACGCTCCCCGGCGGCAAAACCACCAGGGAGCACCGATTCTCAATCGGCGAAACTGGTCAGACCTTCTTCCTTGATTGACGCGCCGCAACAAACGCTCCGCCCGCCAAGACACCCCAGACCGGCGACCAAACTAGCAACCAGATCAATCCTGCTCCGGCCAATTTTGCAAAAGCGACCAGCGAACCGCTCGACTGCCCCCAAGCTTCGCCGAACCAATTCCCCCCGCTCGCTGCAGCCGCAGTCGTCAACGAATCCTGCGTCAAAGTCACCTTCAACTCACTCAGAGACGCCCGGTCAAGCATCGATTTCTTCGTTGCCGAAATCCGCTCAATTTCCGTGCGAATCTCGCCGAGCCGAGTCTCCAACTCATGAATTTCGCTAATCTTTGTCATCTTCGCAACGAGTCCCTGATACTTACTTTCCTGTAATCGCAAAGTCTTCAACCTCGCCTCAATATCAATCAGCTGATCCGTCACGTCTTCACTCGAAAGCTGCTTGCTCAATACCACGCCATATCCGGAAACAAGCTCGATAAATCCATCCAACCGACCCGAGGGCACTCGCAAATCCATTGTCGCCGATGGGGACTGACCTCCAAAACCGGCACTCTCAGACGAGGCAACGTAACCCCCCAACTTCGCCAAATCCTTAACCAAATTCCCTTCAGATTCCTCCACGCTCTTCACACGCACTGTCATCGATCCATTCCGAATCACATGCCTATTTAAGTTGATTGGCCCCGAGTTGACCGGCGGTGCTGTTCCATCTGCCCCCGCAGAAACGTCCGCCGAGCTACTGCCAGAAGACTTCGCTGCTTCCGCATAGCTCGAGGGTGAACCGCTAGAACATCCGATCACAACAAAGCTCAATACGACCAACATCAACCAGGTTTTCTTCATCTTTTCGTCTCCTGCTGCAAGGCCAAATGCCTTATCCTCCTCCAACACTCACCGCCCAAAGTTCGTTCCCCACCTCAATCGCCCAAGTAGAATCAATCCCCATGCTGATCCACTTCGGCCCCGATCACCTCAAACCCGAATGGGAGGGATCGGTTGTTTGTATCGGCACTTTCGATGGCGTCCATCTCGGTCACCAAACCCTCATTAAAAAAACCATCGAACTCGCTCACCAGAAAAAGCTCCCAAGTGTCATTCTCACATTCGACCGTCACCCCGCCGAAATTCTTGCCCCCGACCGCGCCCCACTCTCAATCAACACCCTCGACCAAAACCTAGACCTTATCAAATCCCTCGGTGCATCCGCAACCGTCGTTCTCCAATTCAATAAAAAACTCGCCAACTGCCCCGCCGAACAGTTTTATCAAACCATTCTCAAAAACCATCTCAAAGCCGAATCTATCGTTATTGGTCACGATTTCGCCTTTGGACATAACCGTCAAGGCACTCCCGATTGGCTCAAACCGAGGATTGAAACACATATTCTCGAACCGGTGGAAATCAACAGCTTAAGAGTCAGTTCCTCCCAAATCCGGCGTGCCATCACCGAAGGAAAATGCGAGGAAGCTTCCCAACTCCTTGGGCGACCTTTCCAGATCAAAGCCCCCGTCATCGCCGGACAACAACTTGGCCAAACTCTCGGATACCCAACCGCTAACGTCGCCCGATCATCCCAACTCTGTTCACTCCCCCACGGCATCTACGCTTGCCAAGCAACCACTCCGTTCGGAACGTTCATCGCCGCAACAAGCATCGGCATCCGCCCAACTGTGCAAGGCAAACACCCTACCATCGAAGCCTTTCTTCTCGATTACCCTGGCAATTCGCTCTACGGCCATCTCATTTCTCTGAACTTTCACCACCGCTTACGCGATGAACTCAAATTTAACTCGCTAGATGAACTCAAAGCTCAAATGGCCGTCGATATCCAACAGACCCGCCAATTAATCACGGGTGCAACGTCCAATAAGTGACATCGAGTCAGGAACATTAAAATGAAAAAGGCCCTCTTTGCGATTCCCGTCCTCGCCCTCGTGGCCTTCATCGCCAGTGGATTCCTCTTTGCCCCCTCCGATCAAGAACAAATTACCAAAGCCCTTAACGACTCTGCCGCCGCCGCCGGCCGGGGCGAGCCAAGCGACGTCTTCAAATACCTCAGTCGCAACTTCACTTATGGCGGCGAGCAAACAAATACTTTTGATATCTCCAAGGTCATTAATCAAGCCAAACCCAAAATTGCGATCATGGAGACAAAAGCCGAAATCGCAGGCGAAACCGCCACCGTCCGCACCCCCGTCGATATCCAACTGGACTATGTCGGCCTTGAGATCAATCAAACCATCCCCGGCGTCACTATTACTCTCAAAAAGGAAACCGCCTTCAAATGGCTGATCGTCCCCGAACCACGTTGGCGCATCACCGCTGTCGATGCCGAATCCCTCCCCACCGATTATTAAAACCCTAAAGCGCGAACCCTCAACCGACCGATAATCCCAGAGAGGAATATCGTGTTCAAAGCCAAACGAGGAGTCATCATATCGCTATACACTGCAATGGCAATCCCGGTCATTGCTGTTGCTGGCTTCGGAATCTGGCTCTACGCAGACCTTTACTCTACCGCAGACCGATATCATTCCGAAATTGAAAACGGCTCCTCGGAACACATCCCCGTTCAACCCGCAGATTTTAAACGCCTTAACGCCGACACAACCACAGATAGCGCGACCAAACCATTTCTAGAAGCCGCGCAAAAGTGGGAAAAGCTCGACGAAGAAACCCGCATCGAAACCCTGTCGCATCTTCGGCTCTATGCCACCCCTCGAGAAGTAATCGACCCCACCTATCAAAATGCATTCTCAAAATGCGAACCATTCATCCGCAAGCTCCGCGAAGCAGCCAATAAAAAAGATAGTAGCTTCGAACGTGATTGGCAAGGCGAAGGTGAGCTCCTTGAACCTCACTACCACACCACCGTACAATTCGGTCGAATGATGAGTGCCTACGCACTCGTCGAAGCACGACTTGGCAATTTTAACGCTGCTTTCGCCGATCTCCAACACATCCGCAAAATCGCCCAACACTATTCCCGCGATTCCGGGCTCGATGGGCTCGCTCTCCACGTCAATCTTGAGACCCAGGCTCTCAGCGCTGCCGAAGAAATTGCCTTTCTACACGGTGACAAATCCGGAGTCATGTCCAAGTTCGACGCCTTCATTGCAGGTCAGAAACAAACTCAACCCGACCTCCTCCGCAATGTTGAAGGCGAAGCAATGCGAACGGTATACGTTCTAAGTCAACCCGATTCGTTCAAGGATCGGATGTTTAGCGGAACGCAACTCTCCATTCGCAATCAAAAATTTCAGAAGGCCGCTGCCGTCAGGATGTTCGAATTCTGGTTGCTCGCCGCCGAAAAGATTAAAGCGGTCGATCAAGACCCAATCGCTAGCCAACGCGCTTTCAATGAAGCATTCGATGAATTCGCGCGGTTCCGATCGCCAAGTCGAATGATCCCGGTTGAAATCGCCAGCTGGAACATCCGACGGGTGGATCTCGCCGCCGCCCTAGTTGCACGCTACTCTTTAGCCGAAGCTGCGGGCAAACTCTGCCGCGTTTACCACACCACTGGCGAATTCCCATCATCCCTATCCGATGCCCAAACCAACGCCCTTGATCCATTCAACGATGAATCACTCGCCTACCGAAAAACCGAAACCGGATTTGTACTCTACAGCGTTGGAATCGATGGCATTGATCACGGCGGGGAAACAGAGTCGTCTTACAAACGAGATATTATTCTTGAACTCAACCTAGGCAATATCTCTCTCGACGGCGTGTAAAATTCGCGGGTGGATTTCCCCCAACCTGGTCAACGAATATCAATCCGAGGATTAAGCGGTAGCGGCAAAACCACTTTAGGAGACCAGTTACAAGAAATTCTTGGTATCCCGCACACCGAGATGGACTCCCTATTCTGGAAAGCAAACTGGGAAAAGCCCACCGACGAAGAATTCTTTTCCAAAATCCAAGCCATCACATCGCAACCTTCCTGGATACTCTGCGGCAACTACACCCGTTCCCGCCACCTCATCGATCCCCAATGCGACACGCTCATCTGGCTCGACTATCCTTTCCCCCTTGTCATGTCCCGTCTCTTGCGCCGCACCGTCTTTCGGGGTCGAAAACATCAACTCCTGTGGGGCCACTGCCGCGAAACTATTTGGACAGCTTTTGCGGGTAAAGATGCAATCATCTGGTACACGATTCGTTATCGCAAGCGCCTCAAACTTGCATTAGAACCCATCTTTGCCGACCCTCAGCCAGGCAAAATCCACCTGCGATTTACTCACCCAAGCCAAACCGAACGATGGCTCCACGCCCTTCGTTACACCCAAAATGGTAAAATAGAGCGGTGAAGAAACCTGTCAAAGTTGTTTCTCCAGAGGAAGCCGAACGGGAAGCAAAGCGAAGAAATGCAATGCGCACTCCCAACGAAAGAGTCGAAGCACTTCAAGCTCTCCGCAATGCCTTTCTCACACCAGAGCAATGCAAACTTGACAAGACTTGCCGTTATATCAGACTTCCAAACAATGATAGCTGAGCATCAGACTAGAGTGTCTGCAACCCCTCATCGTAACTCGGATAGCTACCCAGAATCACGGTCTCTATCGCCACACTCCGCAGATCGTTAATCGCCCGCAAAACATTCTCATCTGTTCGATGACCATCCATGTCCATATAAAACATGTATTGAAAAGCATCACGTGGATCGGGCCGCGATTCAATCATCGTCAAGTTCACTTCATTCTCAACAAAGCATCCCAGCACTCGGTAAAGTTCACCCCTTCGGTTTTTTAACTTGAACATAACGGAAGTTTTGTCTCGACCACTCGCCGCTGGTTCGTTAAAGCCCAAAACGACAAACCGTGTTCGATTGTTCGCGTGATCCTGGATGTGTTCTGCAATCGCCCGTAAACCATAAAGACCCAGCGAAACTTCGTTAACAATCGCCGCACTCTTAGGGTCGCCAGCCGCTCGCTTTGCCGCCTCCGCCGTCGGCACCAAATCCACCACCTCCGCATTCGGCAAATGATCACGCAACCATTCTCGGCACTGTGCCGCCGGCTGCGGTCCGGCATATACTCGTTCAATATCCTCAATTGAGTCCGCTACCGATCCCAGATGATGGTGGATATCCAAGAACGTCTCGCTGACAATCTTCACGTTGGATCGAGGGAACATATCAAGCGTTTCCGGCACCACACCACCCACCGAATTCTCAACCGGCACAACTCCGTAGTCCGCCTGCCCACGTTCGACCGCTGAAAAAACTTCTCGAATATTAAACACAGGCATAAATTCAACACTTCGCCCAAATACTTGTACAGATGCCTGGTGCGTGTATGTACCTTCCGGACCCCAATACGCAATCTGCAACGGTTTTTCCGCAGCCCGGCCCGCCGAAATCACTTCTCTAAAAATTGATATCAGTTGTTGACCCGTAAGGTGTTTTGTCCCCAAGCCAGATATCCGATCGTAAATCTGCCGTTCACGTTCCGGCGTGAAAAATGGTTTGTTCCCCGTCCCCTTAATCGAGCCAATTTCGACGGCCAAACTCACACGCTTCTCCAGAAGCCGAATCAAATCCGAGTCAATCTGATCAATATCGACCCTAACTTCTTCCAATGATCGCCCTTTTTCGCCAGATTCACCCGAACTTATGTCCACAGACCCATTTTGACCGCTTCCAACCACCTTATTCGGGCCCCATCGGTGTTAAACTCAAAGCCAACTCGTGGAAGCAATTTTGAACCGCTTTGGGGTGTTGTTTGACCCCTCTTGGCGCGGACTGGTGCACGTTGTCGATATCCTACTCGTCACGTACCTCACCTATCGTCTGCTCAAGCTGGTTCGTGGCACCCGGGCATGGCGTGTTGTTCTCGGGATTGGTGTCTTTGTCCTTGCCCTCGCCCTCAGCGATTTCTTCGGCTTGAGAACTCTCCACTGGCTCCTTGATAAAGCCACAGTGCTTGCCCCAGTTGCCCTCGTCATCCTTTTCCTCCCCGAACTCAGACAAGCCATTGACGGATTTGCCCGCGTCGGACTCTGGTCCGGACGCTTCATCGGAGGCGAAATCTCCGTCGAAGAAACAGTTATCGAACAAATTGTCACCGCCAGCGGAGAAATGGCCGAAGATCACACCGGAGCCCTCATCGTCATTGAGAGAAACAACCATCTTGATGACATCGCAGGCAACGGTGTCCCCGTCCACGCTGATGTTACAGCCCCCCTCCTCGGAGCTATTTTCTACGAAGGCAACCCACTACACGATGGAGCCGTTATCGTTCGCGAACGTGAAGTCCTTGCCGCTGCCTGTCGGCTACCCATGAGCGAATCCAGCCACATCGGCGACAAATACCATATGCGCCACCGCGCTGGAATCGGAGTCAGTGAGCAATCCGACGCCGTCGTTGTGATCATCAGCGAAGAACGCGGCACTATCCAGCTTGCTATCGATGGCGAACTGATCCCTATATCCGACCAAGAGGAACTCGCGACAAGGCTAAGACAAGAGCTCATCACATCTAAACCAAAGCGCACCGCCCGACTGCGCAAAAAAAATGACAAAGCTGAGGAGACCCCAACCCCATGAAGCGCGAAGATGTCCTGCTCCTCATCGCCAGTTTTGTGATCGCTATCGGGCTATGGCTACAAGTTCAACCTTTATTCGAACCCGGTCATGAGCGTGAATTCTTCGTGTCCTTGCAAATGGAAAACAAGCCCGATGACCTCTTCGTCAACACTCCGGTTGACAATGTTACTGTTGTCGCTTCCGGAACCCTTGCCGACCTCGATAAACTCGACACCTCCAAGGTTATGGCGTACATCGAACTCAAAAATGTTGGAGTCGGCGATTCAAATGTTCCCATCCAGATCCGGGCCCCAGCCGATAGCAATCTTCAATTCAGACCAAAAGCAAGCTCAATTCGCATCACCAGTGAAGAAATCACCCGTGAGCAACGCAAAGTCAAAATCATCACAACAGGCACGCCCGAAGATGGACTCATCCTCGCAAACACAATCGGAAATCCCGATATTGTCGAACTATTTGGCCCCAAGTCTAATATGGCCCAAGTCAAGTTCCTGCAAGTTACCGTAGAACTTTCCCGCTTAAAACCTGGACAAACCGTCACCGCACCCGTCGCCATTCTCGATGATGAAGGCAATCCCGTTCCCGCCACATTCACGAACCCCGCACGAATCACCGTTGCCGCATCGTTCACCACCTCAACCGCTTCTCGAAGTCTCCCCATCATTGTCAACTGGGAAGGAGAACCCTCTGCCGGCTTCCAAATCGACGAAATCATTGTCGAACCAGATCACGTTCAAATCACTGGTAAATCGGAAGTCGTCTCCACAATCTCCACGATTGAAACAGAAAAAATAAACATCAACGGCATCAAAGCGAATAAAGTAACCACAATAAAGTTGATCCCGCCACCTGGAGTAACCCTCATGTCCACCACCGCCGCCGTCACCATAAAGGTCAAACGGAGATAAGATTCCGACAGCCATGATTGAAGTCCGCCAAATCCAAGAAGGCGAAGTTGCACGTTTCCTCGAACTTCTCTGCGAAGTTTTCGAGCTCGACCACGGCCGCGCAACCACCGTTTTCTACAGCGAGCCGTTCTACGATCTACGCCGAAAATGGGCTCTCTTCGAAAATGGGCACATGGCATCAATTCTCACCACAACCCCACTCGATTACGGCTTTGGCAAAGCAATCGGCATCGCCGGTGTCGGCACCCTCAATTCCCATCGCAACAAGGGATACGGCGAACAATTACTCAATGTCGTGCTGCAAGATGCCACCAATAACGGTGAACCCCACGCCATACTCTTCGCCCATCAAGACATTCTCTATAAACGGTGCGGGTTTGAAACCGTCGATTATGTCATCCGTGCTTCCATTGATAAGCCTTGCCAACTCCCATACTCGGGAATGATTCCCGAAGCCCAGGTCGAGCAAATGTACGCCGAATGGGCCATCCAGAATCCCCTTCGCCTCAATCGCGATGAACGTCGATGGCGTTACTGGCGCTATGTATTCCGCGAAACCTACCCGGCACCCGGCGGATACGTCGCCAGCGAAACAAATCTGTGTCGAGAGGCAATCTTTGATGCGCCAATCGAAGTCTGGCCCCTCCTCCCCAGTGCCGAATGGTATGGCCTCCGCTCAATGACCAAATTCCTCGGCATCCCCACCAAGAACGAACGGGAAGAACTGCTCGTCATGACCCGCAACTTCCCCGACATCCCCCAAATGTTCATGTCTGACCAATTCTAAGCCCCATGTGACACTACTCTGGTTATCCACGCGTCACTTGTTTCGATGTCCAAACTTCCTGCCATTCTTGCCATTGCTCTCGCAATCACACTTCCTACCTTGCAGGAGTTCAAACCGTTCGACCAAAAAGGCGAAACCAACGCCACGAAGAAAACAATTGAGGCTAAATACAAAATTCTTTCCGAGGCAATTTATAAACGAGATTACGAAGCTGCCGACTCCATCCTAGACGAAGACCTGTATCTTTACATCTCTATTTCCGGCAAATATGATGATGATTCAATCCAAGATGAAGGCTCCTATCTCACCGACATCGAGGGTGGTGAACCAATCGCGTCTGTTGTCGAAGGCAACATCCCCGCTGACACGAAAATCGAACGTAAATTGACCAACTTCATCGCCGGACGTCGCCTTTCAACCGCTCATTACACTGAAAAATCGACAGGTGGATTCATTGATGAAGAAGGGCTGTACGGTGACAAAGGTAAAAGTGCAAAAGTTGAAACCGAGGTGATTTTCACCGATGTATGGCTCCTCACCGTCTCCGGAGATTCCGAAACACCCGACTGGTACCTCAACGCAAGAGAAGTAACTTCGTTCAGCTTCAAGGTCAACGGCAAACAAATCGAGTTAGGAGATGGACAATCTGCCCACCTCCCGAAACAAAGGTAGTTCCTTACCCGCCGTTGCCCGAACCCTGAGTGGATCCACCCGAACTTTGTGTGCTTGATTGTCCTCCCGTAATCGAACTACCGCCTGCGGGATCGTCAACCGCCGTTGCTTTCTCGCCGATCAATCCAACCCGAGAAAACTCCAGCGAATAAGGCGTTAGCTCAATTGTCGCCATTCGCGCTTGCACCAAAGGTGACCCCATGGCAAATTCATTCGCGGACTGTGCCGATCCTTGCACAATCGCCAGCCGACCGTTGGAATCGCCAAGCACTCCTTCCATCAAGACGCCGTATTTTGCCCCCATGGACTTCACATAATCCCGATGCAACGCTAATGCGTTCGCAGGCCCTTGGGCACCGACATTTGGAGTCCAGTGAACTAAATAAGTCATCCCTTTAAGCGGTGCGCCAACCGAACCCGCTCCGGCCCCCGCACCCGCTAAGTTGCCTCCGCTCTGCCCAGCGATCGCCGATTGCGAACCGCCGCTCCGCGCTGATGCTGAAGCCGAAGAACTCGCGGATCCTGTTCCGGACTGGGATTGGCTCTGCGTCGTATTCGTCTGATTCTGCGCCAACGCAATGGCCCCAAATGTCAACAGGCCAACAACCGCCACAAATCCACCAAATCTAAGCGAAATCACACTCTTCATATCAAGATACTACGCTACTTTATCGGAAATAAGTTGAACACATCTGACGAAAACTAATTTCAAAAAACAAAACTGGGTTGACCAGAAAACGACCAACCCAGTTCAAAAATTGACTCGTTAAAGTTTCAGATCAACAATTCCGCTGACCCCAACTCCATCAACCGCTTTTAAGTTCTTGACATCCGTCGGGTTATCCGTGGCGACAGGAATCAAAGCGCGCATTCGAATCTCACCGAAAATCTCGCCTTCCGGAGACGCAACACTCTTAACCTTCTCAACATTCTTCTTGGAGCCCATGACTTGAGCTGCCCCAATTGCGCCCCGGGTATTCAAACCAATTGTGATGATCGGTACGACCTTCGTAAATGAAGCATTCGTATCCTTGTGATTGGTCAAACCATTAATCGCTTTGTTAATGTCCGGGCCAAACTGCTTGACTGCTGCCCCAACCCCCAAAATCTTAATGATCTCCTTGATCTGACCAAATCCCAAAACTGACAACCCTAAAGTCGCCAACAAAACCACCACCAACCGAGCACTCGGTCGGGCACTCATAATTCTTCGTCGTGCATGCATAATCTTCTGCCTTCCTATCTATTCAAACGTTTCAGAACCTACAACCGTGACAAAAAAAGCCCCTGCCCGAAGGCAGAGGCTATTTTTTTCAACTGAATGCCAGCTTAGAAGCTAACTTTGAGTTGGGTGCCGAAGAGGCCGCCACGGAACTTGCCCGTGCCTGGCATACCCGGAAGAGCAATTCCCTTGCCGTCAGCATCGCTGTAAGCATAGGAGAACATGAGCTTGCTGTTGCTGCTCAAGTTGTAGCCCAACATAAGGGTGTACCATCGTTGGAACGGATCGTTTGCAACGCCGTTGAACTTCCACGATACATCTTCGTAGCTCAAGCCGAGGTCGAGATAGTTGTTCAGTTTGTAGTCAAGACCAATTTTGATGCTTGTAACATCATCGTCGGTTCCAAGTACATCGCCAACAACGTTTTCTGCGCCTTCGAGCATTTCTGCTTTACCCCAGATCTTGAAGTCTGCACTCGGGTTGAAGTGAACCATTGCGTTCCAACCTTCGACGTTGGTCGGGTTGTACCAGGTTCCCATTCGGCCCCAGTCACCAGCAGCCAAGAAGTTGGTTTCGACGGTTCGGTAACCACCTTTGATGCCCCAATTGGTAGCAGAGTAGCCAAGACCGCCTTCCCATGCCGTGTTTGAATCGTCAAGAGCGTTGGTCGTGTTTTCGCTGAGCGAAGATTGGCTATAAGCACCGTAGACATGGATGTTGCTGCCGAACTTGAGGTTCGCTTCAGCGCCAAACACGTTCAATCGGTTTGCCGGTTGGTTGCCTGCAACGCCCGGATTCGCATCAGCGATCAGGTTATTGCTGTCGTGCCAGAGGTAAGCAAGGGTGATGCCGCCCATTTCGTTCAATGGGAAGTTGAGTTCAACGCCCAACGTTCGGTCAACTTTACCGCCACCAAATCCGATCGGATTGATGTCGACGTTGCCTGCATTGCCACCGTTCAAGTTGAGGTTGCTGTTTTGACCAGCAAAAACATCAAGGGAGACTTTGCCAAACATGAAGTTGACAATTCCGCCGTCCATGATGAAGTCGCCGCTGTCGCGCCAATCATTCTTGTAGTAGGATTCGGTGAACGAAGTTCGTTGGAACAAGTAGCGACCGGTTTGGTGGCCGAAGCGACCAACGGTTGCCTTAACGCCTTGACCAGCAACTGAAGTGCCGAAGGTGACGTTGAAGTCGCCAAGGCCCATCACTGTGTCGGTGTTGGTGTTGAAGCTGCTACCGAAGAGGCTGTTGTCCAAGTTGCCAAGACCGTCGAAAAGGTTGCCAATAAGAAGGGTTCCCTTCCATTGCGGCTCGCCTTCTTTTCCACCGGAGAGGTTGATGTAAGCGTCGTGATAGACTTGAACGTCCTTGTCGATTCCGACAGGTGCGCCCGCGTAAGAACCTTCGCCTTCACCAAGTACTCGACCGTCGCGAGTGATACCGAACGTTCCATCGGTGCTGTGTGCACCAAGAACGAGAAGGTTGACTTCAGCACCGATTTTGATCGGAGTGGTTCGGCCCTCAAGTTCGGTGATTCGCTTGTCCATGTCGGACATTTGATCTTTCATTGACTTGACGTCAACGCCGAGTTGTTGCAGTTGGGGTTCGAATTCCTTGACGAGCTTTTGCATGCTGTCGATGGAAGTCTTCCAGCTCTTCATGCTGTTTACGTCAGCTTGAAGGGCAGCCAATTGCTTTGCCAGTTCGGGGTTTGTACCCGTCGAAGCGTTCTTTTCAAGTGCCGAGATCTTAGCGTTTACGCCATCGAACTGGGCCATCATGAGCTTCCACATCTTGTCGAGTGCAACAGCAAACTCGTAGCGTGAAGTCATGCGCGGTCCGCGATAGAAGCCATCCGGATAACCGAAGAGAACCTTGTCCTTCAAATTTTGAAGAGCTTGGTACGCCCAATGGTTTTCCGGTACGTCCGGAAAATTGTCTTGTGCGAGAGCTGGGGTGACCAACATTACGCCCAAAACTGCGCTCATAGCGAGCTTAAGTGTTTTGTTCATGGTTTTTGTTTATTCTCCATTGCGGAGAGCAACAACATGAATAGCTTCGCTCAACCCTCAGGCGGGGAGCCGTTCCTCACAACTTTCCAAAGTTCCCTGTGAGAACCAAGCCCGTAGCCTTCAGCTTGGCGACGCATCCAAATTGCATCTCTCCAATGGTAAAGACAAGCTCTACCAAGTGGGATTATGGCTTTAATGAGGTCAACCCCTGGGCACCTGATATGTTTACTAGGTACATGGTCCCGATTTCAGGTTCAAATGAACCTATATCTCAACTGCGGATATACCCAAGTAATTCTGCCGTCTTGGCTTCCATCAAAGGCCGATCACCCCGAGTTTCCACGTTCAACCGAATTACCGGCTCCGTATTACTGCCTCGCAAGTTGAACCGCCACGTATCAAATTCAATGCTCACCCCATCTGTTTTGTCGACAATCCCCCCCGGATAAGCCGATTCAACTCGGTTCAATACTTCCTGGACATCATTTACTGTCGAGTTCACTTCGCCCGAACAGGGGAACCGCTCAATCATTGCTCCAACCAATTCGCCAAGCGATTTGCCCGTCTTCTTCATCAGCTTCAAAACCAAAAGCATCGGAATCATTCCGCTATCGCAATACCAATGATCACGGAAATAGTGGTGTGCACTCATCTCCCCGCCATAAACCGCGTTCTCCGCCCGCATCTTCTCTTTAATAAAAGCGTGCCCACTCTTACACATCACGGCATTTCCACCCGATTCCGCCACGATCTCGAGCGTGTTCCACATCAGCCGAGGATCATAAATAATCGTCGCCCCTGGATTGTCTACCAAGATCGCCTGCGCCAGGAGCCCAACAATGTAATACCCCTCAATAAATGTCCCGTTCTCATCCAGCAAAAAGCATCGATCGTAATCGCCATCCCACGCAATCCCCAAATCATATTTGTTCCGCCGCATTTCTTCTTCCACCGGCGCGCGCGACTCTTCCAAGATCGGATTCGGAACACCATTCGGGAATTCCCCATCTGGCTCAAACATCATTTTCGTGACTTGCAATGGGAGGTGAGGCATCAAAGCCTCCATCGCTATCCCCGCCGCACCATTCCCCGGACTCGCCAAAACCCTAAAGTCACGAAGCTCCGACGCCGGACACACCTTTAACAAATGCTCAACAAATTCGGCATAACAATCCTTCTTCGTAACTGTCCCCCCACCGGCTCCATTCTCGTGCTGACCATCCAAAAATTCTTGCGTCAACCTCTCTATATCATTAAGTCCCGTATCCCCACTAATTGGCCGACTTTCCTGCCGAACCATTTTCATCCCATTATATTGCGGCGGGTTATGGCTCGCCGTGATCATAACGCCCCCGTCATAACCATAGTGAGCAGTAGCAAAGTACACCATTTCGGTGCCAATCATGCCTAAATCAATAACATCGCATCCCTCTTCGTTCAACCCCTTCGCCAGCGCATCTCCCAGCTCTGGCCCACTGAGCCGAATATCGTAACCGACGCAAACGGTCTTCGCTCCAGTGTATCGGGCATAAGCCCGTCCAATCGCATAAGCAACATCCGGATTCAATTCGTCCGGCACAACCCCGCGTACATCGTACGCCTTAAAGCAAGCTAAAAACTGCCCCATGATCAACCTCAGAGCGTACCCTGCAAAACCAAGGGAACCTAACTTCATGGATTCCAAGCCAAGACTGCACGATAACATTTCCGTGGCATTTGCAATCAAACTTGCAACGAATCATTGACAAAAGCAAAAGATGCGTTATATCATATCCATTATCATGAAAAACTCTTTTTTTGCAGTTCCAATTTTGTTCATGGCTGTCGCAGGTTTTGCTTCGGATCCAGCTCTCGGCTACAACTTGCCATTCTCCAGTTTAACTCCCGCAAAATTGTTCACGATTCCCGTTTGCCAAATTTGTCAGTTTGATCAGCCCATCGTTCGCGAAGGAACCGTCAATGATCCAAGTTGCGCCCAAAATAAACCATTTCGCTCAGTAAGAAAAAATTGCAATCGATTTACTTGCTCCGATAATAAAGCTTACTACACGGAAACGGGCCACACATATTTTCTTTGCTACGATCAAAGTATTTCCTCAGCTTGTCCAGATAACACTTGCAGCCCAAGTGAATAAATGAAGCCTGCGGAGAATAGACTTAATTCGTGAATATAGGAACTAAATTCATGTCTAGAAAACTGGCGTTCACACTAGTCGAACTATTGACTGTTCTCATCATAATTTCAGTAATGGCAGGGTTCGTCATGTCCGCAATACTAGGGAGCAAAAAGCGGGCCCAAATCACTGTTGAAATTTCAGCAATGCGGCAAATTTCACAGGCAGCAAATATATATCAGTCTGACTACGATGAAGTCCATCCTTTATCCGTACCCCCATTGGTCAATGCAGAATACATTCCGGCGAGCCTCGTGGCAAGCCCGCTTGATGGCACAAGGCAAGGACTTCTCATAGCATTTTGGAACAATGTTGGAATGCCCGAAAAGTGGCGGAAAAACACGACGTACCGAGTTTCTTATATTGGCATTGGGGATTCAAACATGCCATTCCATGACTTCCAGCAAAATGTTGTTGACAAAGATGGAGCGGGATGGTTAATCGCGTTTTCACGAGCTTCTTCTGACACGACTTCAGGAATGGCTCTTAAAATACCTGGAAGGGGACCATACCTGAGAGCGACTTTGTCAGGCTCTGTGTTACATCGAAATAAAAGCGATACGTATGGAATTTCTTGGAGAGAATGGTTCTTTGACAATTAAACCAAAAAATGACTTTGTGGTTTGGCTGAAATATACAGGAGCTCTTTCATGTATATTTGTTTTATTCCTCAAACTGTCTGAATTGTTCTTTGAGTTTCAGATTCTTCCCGTTAGTTTGGGGCAGATAGCATTCCCGGTAATCTGTTCAACAGTAGGTCTGATGGTTTTTCAAATCGGTAAATCAATAAATTGGTTCATCTCCCTTAGTTCAGGATTTGTCATTTCAACTATTATCTTGGTATTGATTTCCCCACATCTATTTCATTATTTCGGTCAGATTTTTTCAGCCGTTGCAGGGACAATACTTTTTCTCGGTGCTTTCCATCGGTTCTCTATGCGGGCATCAAAATCAGGGTCAGCCGGTAGCTCAGAACTTGACTAGGGCCATAATAGACAACCTGTAGAGTGAGATATCAGCAATGGCTCTCCGACTCGCCCCCGGCTATGCCGAAGAACCCCGCCAACCAAAGCTCTATCTCATCCACGGTGGCCCCGGAGCCCAAGGTTCGCTCCACGGACTCGCTCACTCCCTACCATCCCATCTCCTGCCCCGCGAAATTCTTCAATCCTACGCCGCCGAAAAACCCCTTTCCGTCCAAATCCACGTTGATGATATGAGCGCAATCATCCGCGAGCCCAGCAACATCTTGGGCCACAGTTGGGGCGCGATGCTCACACTTTCCTTTGCTTGCCAACACCCCGAAAAATGCAATCAACTCATTCTGGTCGGTTGCGGAACCTATTCACCAACTTCCCGTGCTGAATACGAACGCCGCATCGCTGAACGAACCGATATCACCAAGAAAAATTGGCTTAAGGAAACGATCCACAATGCTCAAAATCCTGATGATCGCGCAGATGCATTCAAAGCCTACGGCGATTACGCAACCTCAATTCAAGCCCACGACCCTATCCCCGATCCTTACCCTGATCCAAATCCCAAATACGACCTCGAAGGTCACGCCCAAACTTGGACTGACGCTATGCGCCTCCAAGAAGAAGGAATCGAACCCGCCCGATTCTCAACCATCAAATTCCCGGTCACGCTTATCCAAGGAAAGCAAGACCCCCACCCCGGCAACCTCATCTACCAAGACCTCAAACCTCACATCCCCCAACTCAAACTTATCGAACTCGACCAATGTGGCCATGAACCCTGGCTCGAGCGCAGTTCTAGAGTGATATTCCTCAAATTTATAACCAATTTATTACGAACAAACCCCGTATAATTGCCAGCGTATCATCAAACGAACTTACGAGTATTGTTAAGACCGTCTATTCCACTTAGAGAGGGAAAACTTACATGAAAAAGCTCATCATCACAGCGATAGCCACAACATTCACTACCGCAGCATTTGCCGGAAACTTGGTCTACAACAATCAGGTAATGACGTTTAATGACCCATTCTTCGACCGCGTTGATATCTTCGGCGACCCCGATCCAACTGGCTTAGAAGTCAACTATAAATCGTTTGATTTTTATGTCACTGCCTCCGGAAATTACGATATCGAAATGGGAATCCGAAATTCCAACGTCTCTGCCGACACCTATCTGCTTATATACAGCCCTTCTTTTAATCCGGGTAACCCGACAATGGATTTTGTTGCAGGAAGCGATGACTCGAACGAAGATCTCACAGTTCTCACCGTAGGCAGCTACTACTTTAGTTCGGAAGGTAGATCTACCGTCAATGGCCTTGCCCTCACCGCAAATGTCCAGTATTACGCTGTAGCAACAACATATGACTTTAGTGCAACTCTATTTGATGACATGACCTACGATCTCGGAATCGGGAACGGCCCAGGAGACGTCATCGCCGGTGCTCCAGTCCCTGAACCAGCAACCATGATTGTTATGGGCGGAATCGCTCTTGCCGCCGCCCGCCGCCGACGATAGTAAGCGCCACAAAACCGATGAGCCCGCTTGACATGTTTAAGCGGGCTCTTTTTATTCAGGATAGCTGTTCGTCGGCTCTTTGGTTTTCTGAATGTGCCCAAAGCATGGCCAACAGTACATTGAAGGATCATCGACCCCATCATGACAAATCTCGATTGAACAGTCGCCTGTGCCCCTCTCGACAAGCCCAAGAATTTCCTCAAACCCGTCCATAGATTGTCTGCAAATCTTGAGGAAAATTAAGTCTTGCGCACGATCAACCAGAACTTCGACTTCTTCCCGATCTGCTGGATCCCGCGCGATCTTCAACTGCTTGAACGAATGCACAATCCCCCCTCCAATCTCGTCTACATCATCTATCGTCGCCAACGCCAAAACAACAAACTCCTGACTTGAATTCCCTTCCAAAACTTGCGATACGAGGGATCGCAAGTTTTGCACACCTTTTTCAGTTGCCGAAAAAGCAAAGTCACCGTAATTCCGCGTGTCCTCTGGAATCCAAAAATAGATATTCGCCCTTAATTCATTCCCCATCGAGTTCCTTAAGTCAAAAAGGATACACTCATCCCATGCCCGCAACCCTCATCGGCGCCCACATGCCCACCGGAAAAGGACTCCCCGATGCCGTCCGTCGCGGGAAGGCCATCGGCTGCACTGCCATCCAAGTCTTCACATCCTCCCCCCAACAGTGGCACTCCAAACCTCTTGCCGATGACGCCACCGAAAAACTTCAAGCTGCGATCACCGGATGCCAAATCGATCCCCAAGCCATAGTCAGCCACGATAGCTACCTCATCAACCTCTGTGCCCCCGAACCTGAAAAAGCCGCCCAATCTCGCGAAGCCCTCACCCGCGAGCTCACTCGCTGCGCCACCCTCAAAATCCCATTCGTCGTCAGTCACATGGGCGCTCACATGAAGCAGGGCGAAGAAATCGGACTCGAAATGGTTGCCAAACAAGCCAGAGAGCTTCTCCAAGAAATCCCCGCTGGAGTCACTCTCCTCATGGAAACCACCGCCGGTCAAGGGTCATCACTGAACTACAAATTCGAACACTTGGCTAAAATTCTAGAACTCACCGCCAGCCCATCCAACCTCGCTATTTGCCTTGACACTTGCCACATCTTCGCCGCTGGATACGACATCCGCACCAAAGACGCTTACGAATCCACATTTGCCGAATTTGACCGCCTGATCGGATGCGACAAGATCAAAATCATTCACTGCAACGATAGCAAAAAAGCTCTCGGAACAAAAGTCGACCGGCACAACCACCTCGGCGAAGGAGAAATCGGCGAAACCGCCTTCCGCTGCCTTGTCCACGACCCGCGTTTCACTCACACCCCGATTGTCGTCGAAACTCCCGAAGCTGAAACTATGCACGCCGTCAACGTCAAGCGCCTTTGGGACTGGACACAACAACCAATGCCCAACTAACTCCCAAAGAGTGCATCTTCGCACTTCACATGGTTGAACATTTTCTCATGGTCGTGCTCGATCCCTGCCGCTTCAACAATCCGCCAATTAAACTTCCAGCCGTTTTCCTTCGCCAACTTTTGCCCAAACTCAAACGACGCTTTATTTCGCCGATAGCGACCACCCCCTTGTTTCATCGCCTCGACACTTTCATCAAAGTATTCGTCGGGCTTGTTGTCCCCTGTCCCGACATATAAAGTCAGTGGAGCCGCCAAATAACTTTTGATGTGTTCATCCGAACTTAACGATTCTGGCAAGCTTCCAAACCCATAACCAAACGGTGCATCTCGATGAGCAAACAACTGCGAACCAGCGTTAGCCGCAACAATCCGCTCTGCTCCCGTATTCTGAAACGCCGACGCTCGCACCAAAAACTGCCCCCCTGCCGAGTGTCCAATGAGCCAATACTTCATCCCTGGTCGACTATCCCATTTCTTGATCCCCGCCGCTATCTTCGGAATAAACGCATAAGTCCACTCGCCCGCCTCAACTGCTTTTCCTGCCTCATCCAACAATCCTCCCCGCTGATATTTCCGTGAAGGAAATCGCTCGCCGTCAAAAAGCGGTGCAACAACCATCGCCCCAAACCGGTCACCCATTGCTATCGAATGATCGCGATACTCTTCCGCGTTCCGCAAAGTGCCATGAAAAACCATGATCATGCGCTCACCTTGAAAATTCTTCGGCTTGTAAACAAAAACATCCAATTCGACGCCGTTTATCGCAAGCGTCACTTTAGATTTACCAAGAGTAATAGGGTTCACTTGCGAATTCGCGATCGCACTTAAGCCAATAACTGCCGCCAGCATGGCTCACTATACCAATCAAATGTTATTCCGGAACATCCCCAACATCTGTCCCCGAAGCCGAGACGTTCTCTTCCAAAATCTGATCGTAAATCTCTTTCCGATGAACGGCAACGTCACGAGGCGCCTTGATCCCGATGCGCACCTGTTCCCCCCGAACCTCAAGTACCACGACCTCAATTCCGTCGCCGATTACGATACTTTGGTTGACCTTTCGTGTCAGTACCAGCATAGTTGCCCTCCATGGCGCTGGCAGCGTTATCTCTACGCCGCCGAATGCCCCTGCTTCTCTTGCGAGAACACTTTATACCGAATTGGATATCGGTGATCTTCCACCACAACCTGTTTGGCCAAACGATTCTCAAGATTAATCAAGATCGGGCCCGCAAGGTTCAGCGTCATATCGTCCGGTTGGCCTTTCGGTATCGTCACAATAGTATAGACGAGTCGAGGAGTTTCTTCGTCAAGTTCAAGCTGTTTCGCCACATCCACCGGCATGTCGGGCGCATAATCTGGCACGTAGTGGCCCGGATCAATCACCAAAAAGGCTAAATCCCCCGCATCCACACTCTGCAACCAGCAAAACGGACTTCCTTCTTTATGCTGAAGCACAATAAATCGCTTCGCATCTGGAAAACCCAAAAATCCTTCGTCGAGTGTCACAACATCTCGTACGTCAAACGCCACTGACCCAAAGCGCGTTGTCTCTATCGCATCACTCGTCATCATCTCAAAAAGTCCATCAAACTCAATTGCATGCCTTTGCTCGCCACTTGCATAGCGGCTGTATAAGCCGTCTCCGTCTGCGAATATCGAACAAACGCCTCCGCCAAATCCACATCCTCGTGGTCAGAAATCTCCTTTGTAAACTCGTCGATTCTCCGAGTGTTGTCGTTGGTCAAAGTCTCAGTTGTCTGCATCCGCGAGCCAATAACTGCCCGCAAACCCGTAACCTGATCCTTCATCAACTTCAAATCTTTCAAACTTTGATCCGAAATCGCAATCACGTTCTGACTCTGCAAATTCGACTTCAAAGTTTCAAGCTTGTCGTAAATATCGGTCACAACCGAAGAAACCCCAGGGTCATTGATCTCCATATACTCACCCGACCGGACTTCTGCCCGAATCGAATTGGTATCACCTGCAAAAGTCACCGTCGTCCCTGTAACTGAAAATGGCTTGATATCCGATTTTTGACCCGCAAAAATATACTGCCCCTGCGAACCTTGTGTGTTGCCCAGCCGGATTAATTTCGCCTGTAAGTCGGAGACCTGATTCGCCAAACTCTGGGCGGTATTGGTATCAATAGTGCTCGATGCACCCTGAATTGCCAGAACATTCGCCTGGTTCAGAAGATCGCCCATTTCTGTTAGTGCAATCTCACCGTTCCCGGCATAATCCTTGACCCCGCGTAAATTCTTATCGAACTGCTCAAATCGCGATTTTAATGTCCGCGAACTCATTGTCAGTCTTGTCGAAAGCGGATCCTCATGACCTGCGTCATATTTTTTGCCCGTCGCAATCTGGCGTTGAACCTTTAAGTAAGATTCCTGAGCTGTCCGAATACTTCCCAAGTAGTTGTCAAATTGAAATGCTGTGCTAATTCTCATATCTCATGCCTCCGTTAGCGGATCAAATTAATCAAATCCTGCGACACTTCGTCAAAAACTGTCATGGCCCGGGCCGCCGCCTGATAAGAGCGCTGCATCTTGACCAAATTTGCCAATTCGTCATCCAAACTCACCCCGCTCACTGCTTGCCGCTGCTGATCAATTTGGTCAAGCACTGCCGATTCAGTAGCCGAAGCGTTCACCTGAAAGTTCGTATCACTTGTGAGCTTGCCAATAATGTCGCCAAAGTAAGATTTGAACGACTTTCCACCAAGCCCTGCCTGAACTGAATCCCGCATTTCACCGAGTTGCTGAGCGATCGAGCCGTCGCTTGCGTCCCCAGTCAATCCCGTCATGATCTTGCTCAAATCACCTTGAACATCTGAGCTCAACGAGAAATCTCCCGCTCCCGTCTGGGGCGGAACCAAAACATCGTTAAAGAACAGCACCCCTGTGTCACCTGCCGCATTCGTACCTGCGGCATGTAAGGTATTCACCTGAGTCCGCAACTCGTTCGCCATCTGATCAAGATTCGATTTCTGAATATTCGTTTCGTTCAACCCGGCAAGATGTCCAGCCAGAGCCCCACTTTTCACCTGAAAAGTATTCGTTCCGTCCGTCACCGTGCCCGTGGCCGCATCAAAAGTCGAAGGGAAGGGTCGAACCGAATTTCCTTGCACCAATGTATGACCTGATGCGTAAATCGCATATGAACCATCCGGGAAAACTTGCCGATTCACGTTCACCAATGAACTCAAATCTGCAACTGCCAAATCCCGCTGATCCATCAGATCATTCGCCGATCCATCAGTTCCAACCGTCGCCGCTATCTGAGCGTTCAACTGCGCAATCTGATTCGCCAAACCGTTGATCTGGTCAATCGTATTGTTGATCTGCCCTGTTTGGCTCGACGCAAGTTGTGTCAAATCCTGATGCCGATTCCGAACCCGATCAGTCAAAACCTGACCTGCAAGCCGAACCTCAGTTCGGGCCGCTGCATCACCCGAATTGGAACCTAACCCTGACCACGAATTGAAAAATCGATCAAGAGCCTGATTGATTCCCGAATCGCTAGGCTCGTTGTAGATCCCTTCAATTCGCTGCAAATGCGTCGAAAGAGTCTCCGACTTGCCATATTGGCTAGATGCATTGTTCTGACTCGCCTCCAAATAATCTGCCCGAACCCGGTTAACCGAACTTATCACCGAACCTTGCCCAATTGACTTCCAATTGCCGCTGTAAAACTGTAATTGAGGCAATGGAGAAAACTCGACGGTTTGTCGCGAATAACCACGCGTGTTCACGTTGGCAATGTTATTGCCAATCGTGGTCATCGAGCGTTGATAGTTCCGCAACGCCTGCGACGACATATTGATTCCAAGGAATGGGCCTGCCATTTTATGCTCCTAGTAATATTGTCGGTATCACGCAGCCTGATTCATCAGTACATTTGCTTGCGATCGTCGCGGAGCATAGGGACCGTCTGATTTTTGCGTTTCCGTGCAAATTACCGTGATCGAACCGTTGACATACTCAAGTTCATTTTCAATCAACGCCTTATTCTTTTCAATCACGCGCTGAACGTTGCGCCCGGCAACGATCACCTTGTTGGCCAAAGCTTGAACTCGCTGTGCATCGGCTTTTTCAAGCACGTTCACCAGACCTCGAAGATGTGGTTCACAACCAACTTCTTCGGCCAGCCCTTTGGCGCACGCCGCAGCTTTAGAGTCAATCTCGCCCATCATTTCCATCTCCGCATCAAGTTCAGGCTGAATCATTTCCAACCGTTCGACTTGTCGCATTGTCAGGGCCGCCGTTTGTTGGTGCAGCAAGGCAATCACATCTTCTGACTTCACCAGCCAGCGATTCCACAGTTGTTCGAGTTCTTTTGTATTAGTTTTGGTCATGGATTTTTCCCAGATCATTCAAAGTGTCAGTCGACTTTTCAGCCGTTGTTGTCGTGGCAGAAGCGGGGACGATGCTCTGTTGCACCAGCCGCACACCCTGCGAAAGAAAAACTGTTTTCCCGATTCCCACCGAGCCTTGGCCCTTAGCCATCTCACTGGAAATCGCATCGTCCATCGTTTCCCGGGCAAAATCCATCATCTGGCTCTTGTCCTTTGAAAACGTGGTTGCGCGCATTTGAGTCAGCATCTTCTTCACATAAAATGCTTCGAACTGCTCACTCGCATCCTGAAGTTTCTTAATGTCACGAACTGCCTCTTTCGGCAATTTCTCAACATCCAACTCACCGTTCGTCAAAATCGAGTCGTAAACTTTCTCCATCCGCTCACGGGTGTCCGAACCTTTTGCGCCAAGTTTCTGCCGAAGTTCGGCTTGCAACCCTTTAACAAAATCTGGTCGAATCTTCGGGCTGACCGAATTGATCATTGAATCTTCACCCGAGCCTTCAAAGCCCCCTGCTGACTCAATGCCTGGATGATCGCAATAATGTCGCGGGCACTCACATCCATCGCCTGGAATATCTTCGCCAAATCATCAAGCGTTGCATTCGGAGCCACCACCACAACTTGCGGTGGATTCTCGTTGGCATTGGTGGTCGAAACCTGCGTCACTGTCGTCTGGCCCTGACTAAAAGGCAGAGGCTGGCTCGTAACAAACTCAGAATCAATCGTAACTCGCAGCGATCCATGAGCAATGAGCGCTGGCCCAAGCCGCACATTTCCGCCCACTACAATCGTCCCCGTCCGCTCATTGATGACAACTGTCGGTTCAGTATTTGCAAAAACTTCAAGCTTCTGAACCTGGCTGATCACATCAACCGCATCTCCTTCGTTGTCAATCTTAATCGCAATCGTGACCGCATCAATCGCTGTCACTCCAAGGCTTGGAAAACTCCGTGATATGGCATCCCGCACTCGTTGCGCAGTCGTGAAATCCGGCTGGTCAAGATCCAAATAGATCACATTCCCACCAAAAACGAACTGAGTTTCGACACTTTTCTGAATGTCTCCCCCGTTCGGAACACGACCAACCGTCGGATGGTTCTGACGAACCGAACTCGATCCACCACCGGCATTGAAGCCCCCAATACTAATCGCGCCAGTCGCAACTGCATAAGCTTCGGTCGAATCAAACATTGTCCCAAGCGGAGTCGGGAGCAAAATCCCGCCTTCCAAACTCTTCGCATCCCCCAAACTTTGAACGGTGATATCCATCTTCCGACCGGGTGCAGCAAAGGGAGGAAGTTCCGCCGTTACTGCCACAATTGCGATGTTTTTGGCATTGAACTTAGTTGGATCAACCATTGTTCCCCATCGCGACAAAGCATTGGCCATAGCTGTCGATGTTGCCGGAATCTGCTTACTGTCTCCCGTCCCATTCAAACCCACAACCAATCCGTAGCCAACGATCGTGTTCGAACGTGCACCGCGAAAACCGCCGATCGCCGCAATCTCAACGGGAACCCCATTCGATTCCGCTTCACGGATGGATTGACTTCGTTTTCGATCAATCTCGTCCTGCGCTTCTTTTGCCTTGCGAGCCGCTTCCTCGTCCGTCTTTTTCTGAGCCGCGATCTGTGCCGGAGTCAATGGATCGGCAATCCCACCTCCCGTCGTATTCGTTTGGGCGATCGACGAAGCAATCAGCCCCAGAAGCAACAAACCACTCAATGTAAGTTTCATTAGAATAACCAATCCAAAATCGTTGTCAAAACGCCCTTGCGTTGTCGTTCACTAATCTGGCCCTTGCCTTCCATTTTGATTTCTGCCTCGGCAATCTTCGAGCTCGCAATCGTATTGTCCGGTTGAATATCCCGCTGCCGAATCACGCCGCTAAGCACAAAAGTTTGTGTATCTTTGTTCGTTACCAACGCTCGCCGACCTTCAATAATCAGCGTGCCGTTCGGCAAAACTTCCTTTACAATCGCGCTCATCTTCGCCGCCATCTTCGAGTTCTGATTTGTCGAACCATTCCCTTGTGTCGTACTTTGCGAACTATTACTAAGCGGCCCGAAAAGCTGACTCAAAAAGCCCGTCAAGATGTTGGGATTCACAGAAGTGCTATCCGCCTTTGCCGTGGTCGTGTTAGCCGAAAGCGTGCTTGCCGACTGCTCATCAATTAAAATCAAGAGCACATCCCCCTTTGCTCGCGCAACATCGTCAATGTAAGGATTCTTAATCGAACCATCATAAATCGATCCTGCATTCTGCTTTCCGGTTTTGTCTTGATCAACTTCCGCCCCAAAGGACCAACTCATCAGCCCCACTGCAATCGCCATCAATGTAGTTCTAGTTTTCATAGTGAAACCTCAATCTTTCCGTTCTTCGTCAGCCGACCTGTCATTTGTTTTCCGGTCGCAATCTGGACCATTACTTCGCCCGAAACCCGGTCGACTCGCTTAACTTTCCCCGTCGTCTCAATCTTCACGCCCCCACTCTGCACGACCACAGTCACGTCGTCGCCCACATTCAAATTAACGGGAACACTCTTGTTTGCATAAGTCAACGTTCGCGAATTAATCCGCTTTCCATCGACATAAGCCACGACCGTAACCGAAAGCCGAGAACCGGACTTATCCACCCGATCCACCCTCAAATCCAATGCTCCATCCGGAGCATCCAGATCAGGCGTCGGTTTTGTCGATTCAGCTTCAAAATCCGGATACTGATCCGCAATCGCCGCTACCGCCGCTGCCTCAAACATCGCCTGCGTAATCGTTTGCCCCACGCGTTTAATCTGAATCCGAACTGGCCCAACAATCCGAACTTTAGCTACGGTAAAACCAGCCGACTTCAATCGACCCATAATCCAATTCCGATCAAGCTGCCGTGGCACTCCAAAAACTGGAGATGCCCCCAAATCCAATTCTGCTAACTTGGCCTTAGTTGCTTCATCAGCAAAGATGTCCGCAAGATCCCCCAGTTTCATCGTCGAGCTATTGATTTCCGAAACATCCGGGAACGCCACCTCAATACCGCCGTTCTTGACCCAGCCCGAATCTGCTGTGTAATTCGTCTTCTGTGTCCGCTTAACTTGAACAATCGACTCTTCAATCTCTTTCAACGGTTGTTCGGGAGATTGCTCAGGCGAATGAACGCGCACAAAACTCTTTTCTGTCTCAGTCGGCGCAGATTTGACCGAACCACCAGTCCAAGGTCGAATCACTCCCGCCAAACCTTCGCCCGGCTCAACAAGATCTGCATCGCCATAAAGCTTCAGATACTTCCCGCTTTCCACCGGTCGAACATCATCCGGGAAGATCGCCAATACAATTCGACCCGCCTCGATCACTTCATCCGAATAAACCGCCTTGATCACACCTCGAAGGTCAATCTCAAGCGACTTCGGTTCACGTTCAATCGCGATCTTCGGCCAAATCGGATCGCCCTCCTTGTTGACGATAACACCCCCGCGCCAAGCGAGATCAGCTTGCTTTGCAAAAACGACTTCATTGTCGTGCGCAAATCGTAAATACCCTTCGCCATCGACCTGAATCGAAGTTGAAAGAACCGAACCAATAAGAACTGAGCAAAGTGCGGAAAGCATCAACTATTACCTCTTCAAACTGTTCAAAACCGACAGCATGTCGTCCGATGTCTGGATAGCTTTCGAATTGATTTCATAGGCGCGTTGCGCCGAAATCATCTTCACCATCTCTTCAACAACTTGCACATTCGATCCTTCCAAAAAGTTTTGTTGAATCGTGCCGCTCCCTTCACTGCCTGGAGTCACAAGCGATGCATCTCCGCTCCCGCCACCTGCTTGAAACATGTTCTGACCAATCCGAGTGAGACCCGATGGATTCGTGAAAATCGCAAGCTGAATCTGTCCAAGTTCTGTGGGATCGTTATTTCCTGGCAAAATCGCCGTAACGTAGCCTTCCGGTGAAATTGAAATTGCACGTGCTCCCGTTGGAAGCGTCATGTTCGGAATCAAAGGATTCCCATCACTCGTAACAATCAAACCATTCGCGTCGCGCTTAAAGCTCCCATCGCGAGTGTAAGCAATCTCCCCACCCGGCATCTGAACTTGATAAAATCCTTCGCCATTGATCGCAATGTCTGTAACACCGCCCGTCGTCAAAAGCGAACCCATATTAAAATTCGTTGCCGAAGCCGAAAAGCGTGAACCCAAACCAACTTGAACCGATTGCGGAAGGTTAGTTTCCCCATTGTTCGCCGCCCCCGATGCCCGAAGGGTTTGGTACATCAAGTCCTGAAACTCGGCGCGTTGGCTCTTAAATGCCGTGGTGTTGACGTTCGCCAAATTGTTAGCGATAACGTCCAAATTCATCTGTTGGGCAACCATCCCGCTGCCCGCTGTATTCAATGCTCTCATGTGTTGGCCTGTGTGTTTCCAGTTTTCTGTGGTTTCACCCCGAGCCCTTCCGTAGACCATTTTCGAACTGGCAATTCGTGCCTGTTCGCCACTTCAAGTCAGCCTCATGCCGACCTGTCCAGTGTTTTATCTACCTTGAAGAATCGTGATTAACCGTTGTGTCGATTCGTCCTCGCTTTGCGCCGACTTTTGCGCCAGCTCAAATGCGCGGTTGAGCTTAATCATCGCGATCATCTCTTCGACCACGTTGACGTTGCTCTGTTCAATAAATCCTTGTTGAATGTTCACATCCTGCGGGTCAATTTCATTAACTGCTCCCGCTGAAAAAAGTCCATCCCCTACTTTCGTAAAATCGCCTTCGAAAAGTCCAATTTGTGCAATCTGACGCCCATCAACTGAAATGTTCCCTTGCGGAGAAATCACAACTTGACCCCGTTGCATTACAATCGGCTGACCGGTGCGATCCAGAACTTCCGCTCCCGTGGAAGTCACCAATGTTCCTGTTGGGCTTAATGCCAACGCGCCATTCCGACTGTAAAACTCTCCACGTTCTGTTCGAACCTTAAACGCCCCTGTCTTATTAGAAATTGCAATATCAAGCGGATTACCCGTAGTCAGATGCGCCCCATTCTCCCAAACTGAATAAGTTCCGTATGCTGCCGGCCCTGCACCAATATCACCAATCTGTCCGCTCGCGCCATTTAAAGTGCGTTCGAGCGCTTCATTAAATACAAGAGTATCTTTCTTAAAACCAGTGGTCGAAGCATTCGCCAAGTTGTTGCTAATCGTCGAAATCCATAGATCCGCGATTGACATTCCTGTGGCTGCTGAATAAAGACCTCTGTCCATCCTTTTATGGACTTCGGTAGTATTGCTAGGAACCCAAGGGCCAAAACCTAACAATAAACTTTAGGTTTTGGCCACTTTGAACCTGAGCCCAAAACTATTCTTTGTCGTATGTTCCTTCCCAGGCCCATTCGCTCTTTCCATCTGGCGAAACATTATCCATCTTCATCATGAGTTTCTTCTCGCTAATCTCCAGCGTAATGCGCCAACCCCAATCCTTTTCCCCTTCGCCAACAAAGTAATTCCCAAAGCCTGAAACGCGTTTTTCCTCCAAATCACCGACCAAGCGCATCACATCGTAGTTCATATGCCAAGCGTCCACCCACCCCATAAAAACCTTCTTCCGTTTCTCATCACAAATTACTGTCATTACCGCCTCCTGACGCTGTTCCTCATAAGTCCACCAGTAAGTAATCGTCGCAAATGTCTTACTATCGTCGAGTTCAACGTGCAAACCCGTTGCTCCATTCTGGACTGGATTATCCGTCACCCAAGGCAAATGCAACCGGCCCTCTCCCTTCCAATTGCCGACAGCACCTCTCAAAAATTCATTCGTCGCCATGATCGCTAAAGATTACCAATCCAGTCCTCCATTTAGGTCCCCAATTTAGTGGACCCCTCGCAAGCTATTTCCGCTTCGGTATCCTCCTCCTTAGTTCAAATGGCATACCGTCACATCTACACGTCCGAAAGCGTAAGCGAAGGACACCCTGATAAACTCGCTGACCAAATCTCCGATACCATTCTCGATGCCGTTCTCGAACAAGATGCCGAAGCCCGCGTCGCAATCGAAACCATGGTCGGGCACGGTTTCGCCGTCGTAAGCGGTGAGCTCACAACCCACAAAGCGTATGTAGATGTTGCCCAACTCGTCCGCAAAACAATCAAAGATGTCGGCTACAACAACACCGCCGTCGGTATCGATGGCGGCGCATGTGGCGTCATGGTTGCCATTCATGAACAAAGCCGCGACATCGCAATGGGTGTTGACACCGGCGGAGCAGGCGACCAAGGAATGATGTTTGGTCTCGCAACAACTGAAACTCCCGAACTCATGCCGCTCCCCATCGCTGTTGCCCACGCACTCACAAGGAAAAGTGCCGAAGTGCGGCGTGCCCAACCTTCTCTCGGCCTGCGACCTGATGCCAAGAGCCAAGTTTCCGTTATCTACGAAAACGACCGTCCCGTCGAAATTCAGACGATCGTCTTGAGCCAACAACACTCTGCGGAAATTGAGCATGAAATCCGCGATATCGTTCGCCGAGAAATCATCGATCCTGTTCTCGCAGAATACGCCCAATACATCCAAGGTGACGTGATCTATCACATCAACCCCACCGGTCGATTCGTCACTGGTGGCCCCGATGGCGATACGGGCCTCACCGGACGCAAAATAATCGTCGACACTTACGGTGGACTCTGCCCTCATGGCGGTGGTGCATTCAGCGGAAAGGATCCCACCAAAGTAGACCGATCTGCTGCCTACATGGCTCGCCACATTGCAAAGTGCATTGTTGCGGCTGGACTCGCCGAAAAAGCTCAAATCGCCCTCGCATACGCAATCGGAGTTGAGCAACCAGTGAGCATTAACGTTGAAACATACGGCACTGAAACCACAGATGTGCAAACCATCGCCAATAAAATCCGCGACAATTTCGACATGTCTCCCCGAGGCATTATCAAGCACCTCGACCTCCGTAGACCAATCTATTTGCCTACCGCAAAGAACGGTCACTTCGGAAACGCCAGTTTCCCATGGGAAGACACAGTTCCCGCATCTGCCCTAAAATAACGGAACCCCACAACGATCACCAGAGTTAAGTACACTAAGGAAAGCAATCATGAAAAAATTCATTCTTCCGATCGCTGCAATTGCCGCCCTCACCGCCATGGCTGTCGCTATGAGTGCTATCTCAACGCCCAAGAAGACACTTGCGCCTGAGCCGACCATCGCTCAAACTGGTATTCAAACTCAAGAAACTGTTTCCCCCAAGGGTGAAAGTTGCTGTGATGAGCCAGCACCTGCAGTGGTTGCTGAAAACAAAGAAAATTGCGGCGACTGTGTCGAAACGATGAAAACTGAGGACTGCACCGATTGCGATAAGCACGAAGTGAAAGCCGAAGCTTCTACGTTATAAATCGTCACTCAAATAATTGAAATAGCCCGGTGCAAATTGCACCGGGCTATTTTGTGATCAAAACTAAATTAGTGAACGCGCATGCTCGAGAAAGAACCCATCGACCGACCCTCAATCAAGGAAATACGGTCACCTTTTCCCGCCACCGGTTCTTCCGATAGCCAAAGTTCAACCGCTTGCAGTGCCGATCCCACCTGATCGCGAAACGCAATATCTTTGCTTTGCGCAAACGCAAAGCGCAAATCATCCGCTGAACGCCGCAACTGTCCAATCGACATCAAAGCCATCCCGCGCGTATACCGATATCCCGGCTCGTGCGGATTCAAGCGCAAAAGGTGATTCGTTGTATGAATCACTTCCTTATACTGTCCACCGAGCCATTGCGCTTTCGCCAATGTCTCCAGTGCTCCAAGATGATCAGGATCATCCTGCAACACTTCATTGCACATTTCCAGTGCACCTCGCCAATCAAAAGATTGCATCATTGATGTCAACATCCTTTCCTGCCAAACCACGCTCCGACATTTCGAAGTCGATGATCCAACCGGATCGAGAATAATCGGTGGTTTCACAACCAGCCACCACACCTTGGGCGGGTGATCGACCACCGTGAGTCCACTCTATCTGATCGGAGTCCGTTTCGTGAACTGGTAATCATGCCAATTTCCCCCATTACGCCACCTCTTGCTCCGAAACCTGGGGTTTTTGCGGGGCGAACGGCGCGACCTTTGCCCGGACAACGAACCCGAGCTTATGCCGCCCGTCCGGGGTCGTCAAATTGAGGCCATTCAGCAATGCCGCTGAGTCATTCCCCCAGCGTGTCGCCGCGTCATCCGTCTGACCGTTTAGGTAAGCCACAAAGTCTCCTTCGTCACGTCGGCACATCCCACCGCCCGAAGGCAACCGCATCCGCAAGCGATGCGTGATCTTCCGCATTGCCGCATCAACTGCCGGCTTGCCAAACTCTTTCGTCAGCGGCTCTCGATTCACAATGTCAAAGTAAACAAAGTGTCCTGAACCACCTTTCCGCACTGCTCCATAAAACTCTGTCGGAGTCATCGAACCCAAAGGGGCATCCAATCCTGAATCTTGTCGAATCAACGCCTGCGTCAACTCTGCCGTAACCGCTCGCAATGTCTCCAGCCGTGCCCGATCAATACCTCCAACTCGGTGCGTGGATGCCGTCACAAACCCAAGCGCAGTGTCACCATCCAAAATCGGCAACACCACCAAACTCCCAATCCGGCTCTTCAATGCAACCGCTCGATCAATGCGATCATCTTCAAGGGCATCAACTGCAATCACTTCGGGTGACTGAGTCGCTAGCCAGCCGCTAACCCCTGATCCATAAGCAAACGAAAGGTGATCCATGACTCGATGGGTGGCCCCAACTGTTGTCACCAGGCGAGCCTCTGTCCCATCCACAATGAATCCAGCCAAGTGATCCACCTGAATCACTTCACCGATCTCCCGCAAAACGCGGGTAATCAAATTCTGTTTACTATCCGCCCCCAATGAAACCGAAGCAACTCCGTAAAGCACTTCCGCTTCTCGTAACCGGCGAATCTCATCGTCTTTCTTCAGAGACTGGGACACCAATCCTCCTAAATAATCCATGACTGGCTTGGTATTCGTCAGTGCCGTATCAACCGCCGCCGTCTGCATATCAAACATCGCCAAACACCCACAAGGTTTGCCCAAGTGCTTAATCAGCAGAGTCCGAATCTTAACTCCTCGATCCTGGTCGCGCATCTCATTTAGCTGCCGATTCAACCGGTCAACCATCTGCGCTTCACTCAAACCCTTTCCAATCGTCAAAGCCGAATCGCGAACCTTTTCTGGCACCTTGCCACTCACTGCACTTACAACAAATCGTCGATCACCTGCGTTCAGGGCATAAATCGCCACTCCTTCCAAAGCCGTATCTTCCCGCAGTTTGCCCGCCATCGCAATCATTGGCGGTTCATCGTTCCCGTTCGCAGCTGCCCAAAGCTTCATGCCGAGCCGTTCCCGTTTCGTACTTGCTTCAAGCTCCGCAATATGCGATTTCAAACTCGAATAAGTCTCCTTCATTCGGATCGACTCTTCACTCTCAAACTGGATCTCCCGCGTGACTTCCACCTCCACTTCCCGATCCTTCACAATCACCTTCGCCTGATTTGTCAGCAATCCAATCAGCAGAATTCCAAGCGTATGCAGCATCGTCGGCAAAGTAAAACCTGGCCCACCAAAAAAGTTGGAACAGACCATAACCGTTGCCGCCACGAGCGGAGCCATCGCCGCCGCATCCGATGAATACCGGCCTGTCGCCCACATCATTGGCGCCAAAACCATAAACCCATACCGATCCAGTTCACCCATTGAACTCAATACAGATGCAATAAACATCGCATCAAACACCGCGACAAAGCCCGCAATCCCCGAATTGCGCTTTTTATACCAATCAATCGCGTAAACGCCAACTGATATTAACGAATACACCAGCGCAATTTGCACCGAATACTCGCCTTGTTTCTGCCCCGTAAGCAGTCCTCCGACCGCGACCGCAATCGCAAGTCCAAGCCGAACGCATAGTTCAACTGTCATGATCTACTTGAGGTTTTCGGGTTAAAAAGCTAAAACTTAATAGGAGGTACCCCTACTTTTACTAACCTATCATTTCTACCGGGGGTATACCAATACACATTGTGAAACGATTTGCCACCCTCTTCTTAACCCTCGCACTCGCTATCACATCGTTCGCCCAAAACGAAGATTTCACTCTAACTGTCCTCCATACCAACGATGCTCACGGTCACGTGATGCCCAGCACTGTGAAAGGTAAAAGCGTGGGCGGATACGCTCGGCAAGCCAGCGTCATCATCGAACGCCGCAACCAAGCTACCAACCCCATCCTTCTCAACGCTGGTGATGTCTTCCAAGGCACCCTCTATTTCAGCGAATACGAAGGTCTAGCTGACCTCAGCTATATGAATATGATTGGCTTCGACGCCATGTGCGCCGGAAATCACGAATTTGATCGTGGTGTTCAGCCCCTCGTCAACTTTGCCAACCTTGCCCGATTCCCCGTCATCGCCACAAACCTCGACACCAGCAAACAGCCCGAACTCGCCAAGGCTCTCAAAAAATCCACCATCCTGACCGTTGCGGGCGAAAAAGTTGGAATCGTCGGTTCCGTTCCCGATGACCTCCTCAGTATTATCCTCCCCATTCCCGGTGTCGCCGTCCTCGAATACGTCAGGTCGATCCAGGCCGAAGTCGATAGCCTGACCAAACAAGGTGTCAATAAAATTATCCTCCTGAGCCACGCTGGACTTGATCAAGATCGGGCAACCGCGACAAAGTTCCGCAACGTTGATGCGATCGTCGGTGGCCACAGCCACACCCTGCTCGGACATGTTGATATCCCGGACTTCGATGGCTCCCGGGGCCAATACCCCGTCGTCACAAAAGACGCCAACAACAATCCCCTCGTCATTGTCCAAGCCTGGGAATGGGGCAAGGTAGTGGGCGAAATCGAACTCAACTTCGACCCCAAAGGGATCCTCAAATCCTGGAAAGGAGCTCCCATCCTCGTCGATGACACCTGGCCCGAAAATCCCTACGTCAAAACTCTTCTCGCCGCCTTCTCAAAACCTATTGAAGCCCTCATGACCAAAAAGGTCGGAGAGAGCAAAAC